>FUWD013186944.1_pt1 | contig 22154 bp, 23 predicted proteins | sample 1063281 | NCBI WGS metagenome assembly FUWD01 (sample SAMEA79048168, study PRJEB19326) | metagenome | biome: marine | reverse complement strand
TCTCTGGCCGCTTGTGTCTGTTCAAGCTCCGCCTTTGGGTTGGTATCCAGCAATGCCAAGCGGGTCACCCTATGGGCGGCAATGCGCATGATTTCCATGGCTACGATGCCACCCATTGACAAACCAAGCATAGCGAACCTGTCAGGCGCCTTAGCCAGTACCTGCTGAGCAATCTCGGCAATGGAATCGGCGCCGGTTAAATCGGCCACAATTACCTCTCGGTCAGCTCCGAAATGAGCTATTTGTGGCGTAAATAAACGTGCATCGCACATCATGCCTGGTAAAAGTAATAGGGGTTCTAGCATAAATTAAACCAACTTGGTTCCCTTAGCTAAGGTGGCCAACTTAGCGTAAGCAATTTCGGGATCAACAGCACCAAAACCAGCAAAAGTACCAAAACCACAGTCCGATCCGGCGATAACTCTTTCACGCCCTACAATATCAACAAAACGTTGAACCCGCTGGGCAACTAGTTCTGGGTGTTCAATAAAATTGGTCGTTGTATCAACCACGCCAGGCACCAGCACTTTGTTGTCAGGAATTGCATTTTTACGTTCCTGAAACACTGACCATTCGTGGCCATGGCGTGGATTGGAGGTTTCAAACAGCACATAGCGAGACTTAGTGCTCATCAAGGTATTAAACACCTTGTCCATACCAATATCACAACAATGAGGACCCTCATAGTTGCCCCAGCAAATATGCACACGAACCTTTTCTTCAGGAACATTTTGCAAGGCATGATTTAGTGCCTCCACATGCATATTGGCAACCTTGATAAATTCATCATCACTAAGGTCACTAAACAACATATGTCGAGATAACGCCAAATCGGGGCAATCCAGTTGTAAATCCAAACCGGCAGCAACAATTGTTTCGTATTCTTGTTTCATGGCATTCGCCAAGGCTTCCAGATACTCTTCACGCGTGGCGTAATAATCATTTTGTAAAAATAAAGAAATAACACCAGGCGATGCCGCATTCATAAAGCCACGCTGCGCACCATTTTTAACCATGGCGGCTTTGAGGTTAGCAATATCCTTATTCAGCTCCTCCTGGCCTTTAGACATAACCTTGTCGACACACATAGGCCTAGCATACTGCGGTGTACCCCCGTCATCAGCCAAGCGTTGTAAAAAAGAAGGAAACATCTTTAAGTCCGCCGGTGCGTTACGCGGGCTATCGCCGTCAAAGCCCGTATACCGATCTTTCACATAAGTTGCATAACTAATTTTAGATGTTTCGCCATCAGAAACGATGTCGACACCCGCTGCGACCTGCTTAGCCACAGTGGTATCCACGTTGGCAGACATACAATCATCAAAAGCGTGACGGTCGTAGTCTTGGCCACGTTCGCGGGAAAATATAAAATCTACCACTTCTTGACTGCGAGGTAGCGAACCTACATGTGAAACCAAAATCTTACTCATAATGTTGCCTCTTATTATAATTAACCACCTGACCAAGTAAGCCCTGCCGAGTCGTTTGTTTTGCTAATACGGTACAAGCTGGCTTCACCGCTTACACAAGCTGCAATGGCATGGACAAGGCCGGGTGGCACCCAACAAGTATCTCCAGGGTTGAGTACAACTTCCTGATCATCCCAGGTCAACTTCCAGTGACCACGCATCACGACCAACACTTCATGCTGGGGGTTAGCATAGCTGTCAGAAGAGACCGAAGTCCGCGCTAGCAGCTCTACTTGAAATCCTGGTTTATCTTTTATTAAGCCTGTGGCACTAATCACATCACAAGGTTCGTGCTTGGCCAGAGCCATCATATCCCAGTAGCGACGCACATAGTTTGGCACCACGACTGAGGCAGGCACTTCAGGTATCTCGGCTAGTTGCTCCTCGGTTAGATTAGGCATGGGCCGCACGCCATCCGGCAATTGCTCACCCTTTTGGGTATCGTACAATACACCTGTCTCAGCTAAAACCAGCCCATGATCCCGTGCGGCATCAAGCACATGAGGAGCCCATATCACACCACCACCTGAATCATCACCACCCAGAACAGACATGATCATGCCATAGTCAGTACCTACATTTTCAAAACCCCGGAACACTCGAGTGGGGATGTTAAAAATGTCACCCTCTTCCATGATCACCTCACCGGCAGTACCGTGTTGGCCCCAAAAAAAACGCCAGCGCCCTTTCAAGACGAAAAACACTTCTGCGGTATTGTGATAATGCAAAGAATTAAAGCACTTGGGGGGCTGACCCGCTGCACCTGTATTAAACCCGGGCGTGGCCTTAATGTGCACATGTTGATGCACGCTTTCAGCCACTCCGGCACCAATAATAGTGAAATTTTCTTTTTATCTGAACCCGGGGTATGAGCGTCAATAAACGCAGAACGACATGGCTGCAATTCGCCATAACGTACAATCTGTGGTTGTTCCATAGTTAGCCTCGTGGGAAAAAATTCAGGGTTCTCAAGGTTGTATCTCCTTCGCTTTTATCATTTGCAGGTCAACCTGTTTGCAAAGCGATTTGCTTCCAAATGGCCGTTTCATCAAACAGCACGTACTCTCTCCTTAACCCCCATGGGCCAAATTCAGCATGAGCAGCACCCATAATGTACACCTCTTTGCCACTAGGCTGGCCAAACATACCCCAACCGTCGTGCTTGCCGTGTAACCCAAAACGGATGGCCGCCCGAGGTGGCATCATAGGATCTTCACGGCCTATCTGATGTTCAATGGTCAATTTGGCATTAGGAAAGCTAGCCCGCAGCCCCATCCAGAAACGGTCTACTGCGGCAAAAGATATACCTTCCACGCCACCTGGATAAACCACATTGCAAGCCCGGTCGTACTCTCTTTCCACCGCTGCCATATCAGCATTCATCAAGGCCGTGATAATTTCGGCGTATTTGTGGCCCCATATATTATCGTTGCCTTTGCCTTTATATGGCCCTGGCTTATCAATGGATGGCGTAAACGGTTTAATACAGTTTTCGGCTCCACCTTCTCGTTCTATCTGATCCAAAGCAAACGTTTTGGCATCCCAACCCATTTGCTTAACAATAGCGCCCTGGTCACGAATCAGCCACTCATCGGTGATAACATTATTGATGGCGTAACAGTCGGCGATAACCCGGTACTTAAGGGTTTTTCCTGTCGCCTTTCCATAGATACCATCACCCAAATGGGTAGCGGTGGTAACAATGCGGTGAGATGACAACATACCTTCTTGATCGTTACCACTCCAGATAACATCTTCACCCAGTAGTTGGCGATCTGGAAATTCCGCTAACGTGGCCATGGTGGCACCAATCACTCCTTGGTTGCCTACAACAACAGAAGTTGGGGAACGTACTACGATGTCTTTGCCATAGTAATCGTGCAAAGTGGCAATACCACGCTCTTCCCAGATTTCTTTGGTGATACCAAGAATATAATCGGGAAAATCTTCAAATTTTGGATCAAAACCTTGCATCATGATGTATATCCTTGTGGCACTTTAGCGCTATTTCGAATCATTAATGGGCCATCAATTTCGATGTGTATAGGCTGACTAGCATTGCTGTCAACATCGAATAATAAACGTATGGTTTCAGCCACCATGCTTTTTGCCGGTTGCCTAACGGTTGTGAGATTAAACACGGGCCAACTCGCCAAAGGCACATCATCAAAGCCCACCACCGATACATCTTCTGGCACCTTTAAACCCAGTTCTTTTTCGAGCACACCCAAGGCAGCAAACGCCATATGATCATTGGCAAAGAACACCGCATCTGGATACTCCTGGCTGGTAAACATGGTGCGTGTGGCTTGTATGGTTTCTTCGTAGTTATAGTTACCCACTTGCCTATCAAACAGTTCTATTCCAGCCTTTTTCAAGGTGTCCACAAAGCCCTTTTCTCGATCTCGTTGGGTCGAAGTTTCCTCCCAACCCGCTATATAACCAATGCGTTGATGCCCTGCTGCGATGAACAATTCAGCCACCTTGCTGCCACCTTCGTAGTTGTTCGTGGTCACAGCATGAAAACGGTCTTTTTCTAAATAACGATTAAACAGCACAACTGGAATGCTCGCGGCACGACAACGCTCAGCCAAAGCCGAAGACATATTCACTGATAACAGCACTACGCCATCAACCTGATAATCTAAAATTTCCGACATCACCTCATCCATGTCATCATTTTCTGAGGCCATAAACATTAGCGGGTGATAACCTCGCTTGCGCAATTCAGCGGAGAGAATTTCCAATATCTCGGGATAAAACTGGTTATTTAAATAAGAAACTACGACACCAATGATACGGCTATTGCCGGTAATCAGAGAACGAGCGAGTATATTGGGCCGATAGCCCAGCTCATCGGCCGCCTGGCGTACTTTATCAGCCATTTCTTTCGACACGGATGCACCGGGGGTGAATACCCGCGATACGGCAGACTGGCTAACGCCAGCGAGTTTTGCAACATCTTGAGAAGTAACTTTAGCCATATTAATCAGCCGTCCAACCGCCATCAACCAACAAGCTGCTGCCGGTAACCATAGACGCGGCATCGGATGCTAGGTACATCACTGCCGCCATAATGTCTTGCACGTCAGCAATACGTCCAAGCTTGATCTTTTCCTCTATCCACGCTTTACGTTCGGGGTTACTTAAAGTCTGCTGCGCCAACTCAGTATTAACAAACGTCGGGCATACGGTGTTGACGCGAATACCTTGCGGCCCCCACTCTATAGCCATAGCCTTGGTGAAGCCTTCAACAGCGAATTTACTTGCACAATAAACAGCACGATCAACGCCTCCAACATGCGCCATTTGCGAACTTATATTTATCAGAGAGCCTGGCTTTTTAGCGGTTACCAGCCCCTTTGCCACTTCACGTGTGAGGAAGTATGCGCCGCGCAAGTTGATATCCATCACCTGGTCAAAATCTTCAACTGAGGTATCCAGTGCTGGGGTGTGCTTAGCGAGACCAGCACTGTTTACCAAAATATCAAAATCAGCCGCTTGAGCGATTGCTGTGGCCGTCGCTTTAATATCGCTAACATCCAACTCGAGTGCTTCAGCACTTAAACCCTCGGCATGCAAACTGCTTACTAGATCGGAAAGTCGTTCGAGCCTTCTTGCTGCGACGGTCACATGAGCACCAGCGCGTGCCAACGCAACGGCACAGGCTAACCCTATACCCGATGATGCCCCAGTGACTAAAGCTCGCTTTCCAGACAATGAAAAGCTTGGTGATGAGGGTAATTGCATTAACGCTCTCCTACAGGGAATGAAACACTGCCTTGAACCCTTACTTTATTAAATTCCCGCATACGTGCCAACACATCGACACCTAATTGACGGTATATATCTAACAAATCAAACAGAACCCAGTTCTCACGTATCCTTTTCCCCTCGATACGCCAAAAATCCAAACTACATAAAGTTATTTCTGTGCCACTTGGTATCATGCCTAACCAACCATCCGCTTTTAGCGTTTGTTTCATATTAGGCCAACCGGTTACTGCAGCATAATGACCATCACCAAAAAAATGATGCACCATTTCATTTTCAGCTTGGCCACGGTCTGGCATGGCAGACAAGAAAGGTATTTGGTGCCAATTACGAAACCCCGCAATACCTCTGGAGGTACCAACACCTGCAGGCCCATACCAGTTCATTCTTGGATGCCAAAAATCTTCAAGTTGCATGACTTCCGGGCCACCTTGGCTTGGGTGTTTAATCAAATGTGCCAACATAGATAAGATTAGTGCCTTACTTTTATCAGCAAGTGCTGGGTCATTGACTATGTGCAGGCCATCCTGCGTGCCAGGCCCTGGGATGCAAAACTCCAAGCCCAGTGATGGCGCCATGGGCCAAGCGTTGGCCTGCATCATTACCGAAGGCACATCCCAAATTGCTTGTATTTCAACCACCGCGCCATTTTCGATTCGATAGAATTCGTGATAACGCAAATAAGTCAAATGTCCCGTAGGCGGAATATCAAGCCAAGACTTAACGAAAGTGCCCATATAATGGCCAGCACAGCCGACCCATTCATGGCCATAATCACAGGTGCCCTGCATTACAATAAAGTCTCGCCTTTCTAGGTCTGGCAAGCTGGCAAAAAGCCCTTGATAGCATTGCTCATAAAAAGCGTTTGCGCCAATAAGCTGCCCCCAAGGATGGGCCATCTTAACGACACACTCAGGAGCCAGTATCCGTTGCATTTCTGCTACCACTTGAGCAGTAGAAAAATCAGCCATAGCTAACAGCAATGGCCGAATCAGAGTCTTATTATCCACAAAATATCCCCGGCGGCTCTATTCAGCCCCAGTGCCATAAGGCACGTCTTTATTGCCGAACCGTCGTACACGAATATTGCACTGCTCGGCATGGCCAACAAAACCTTCTAGCATGCACAGTCGAGAACCGTATTCGCCGATCTTAACTGCGGCTTCATCGGTGGTGATTTTTTGGTAACTATGGGTTTTCAAGTATTTACCCACCCATAAACCACCGGTATAACGGCCCGCTTTTTTGGTCGGCAAGGTATGGTTTGTACCAATCACCTTGTCACCGTTAGAAACATTGGTACGTTCACCTAAAAACAAACCACCATAGCAAGTCATATTTTCTAAAAACCAATCATCACGATCAGTCATCACCTGTACATGCTCGTATGCTTTATCTTCAGACACTGCCAGCATTTCATCATAACTATCGCAGAGAATGATTTCACCATAGTCACGCCAACTAACCCCTGCTGTATCGGCCGTCGGTAATATCTTGAGAATGCGTTCAATTTCGGCCATCGTTTCTTCCGCCAACTGGCGACTATTCGTCACCAAGCAAGCTGGTGAATTATAGCCGTGTTCGGCTTGTCCTAAAATATCAGTAGCACACAGTTCTGCGTCGACAGTTTGGTCAGCAATGATCATCGTCTCCGTCGGGCCGGCAAACAAGTCGATACCAACGCGCCCATACAATTGGCGCTTGGCTTCAGCCACAAAAGCGTTGCCAGGACCTACCAATAAGTGCACGGGGTCTATAGTTTCAGTTCCCAGTGCCATAGCACCAACTGCTTGAATACCGCCTAGTACATAGATTTCGTGGGCGCCACCCAAATGCATGGCAGCAATAACGGCAGGATTAGGCTCGCCGTTAAACGGCGGTGTACAAGCTATAATGCGTGGTACACCCGCTACACTAGCCGTGGCCACAGACATGTGAGCTGACGCCACCATCGGGAATTTGCCACCAGGCACGTAACAACCAACGGATTGCACCGGAATATTTTTATGGCCCAAGATAACACCTGGTAAAGGCTCTACTTCGATATCCAGCATGGCGTCTTTTTGCGCTTGAGCAAAGTTACGCACCTGCTCTTGGGCAAATTTAATGTCCTCCATATCGCGCTCAGATACCTTGGCGATAATGTTGTTGATTTCTTCTTCGCTCAAACGAAAAGATTCTGGAGTGTAGTTATCAAACTTACCTGCAAGCTCACGTACCGCAGCATCACCACCTGCCTCAATTTTAGCCAAGGTTTGTTCGACTACTTCTCGTGTCATTGCATCATCTGCCGCCTTCTCCGCATCTGCCTTGGCGGCTTTTAGCCATTCAATCGCCATAATCTATATACCTCAAACTTACACACTAGGTTGTGGGGCTTGTTTCTCGCCTCGATCAAAAGCTTCCCAACCTTCTCCGTTAAATACGTCGACGCCTAACTGCGCCAATACGAAGGGAAAGTCCACCATCACCCAGTTATCTACAATTTTACCATCGACCACTTTCCAGAAGTCCATGTAACGAATTTCGACTTGTTTGCCGGTAGCCTCTAACCCCATAAAAGAGCCAGAATGAACCGCTTCCTGACGACCAAAAGCCGCCGCCCACTCACCCATATATAGACGCGCTTCGTCGATACAAACTTTATCTGAAAAAGCAGCTTGAAAAGGCTGTTGCCAGTTGTCCTGAAACTCCTTTAGACCTACTTTTTTGCCACAACCTTGATTACCCATCCAGCTAAAGCCAGCGCTAAAGAACTCACCTATGTCAGTAATGCGGTGGTCATTAAGGCCATCAACCATGGACTCGATAACCTGTTGTGTTTCGGCCGTTTTACTCCTGTCTGTATCACGGCTAAGCACTGCCTGTTCAGGCCTTGTCCCCTTCATTGTTTATCCTCGCTCATTTCAGAAAATAGGTCATAGCCCATTTGCAGCAACACATGAGGAATGTCGACAAAGACCCAATTTTCAACCAGCAAATCACCTTCTCGACGCCACCAATCACAAACACGCATAACCAAACGTTTACCTTCCGATGGCTGCCCTAAAAAGGTTTTTGCTTGCACAGCATTTAATGAGGGCCAACCACCAGAACAGACATAAGCGCCATCGGCAAAGCGAGTGAAGTGCCGGGTTTGACTACCTGCAACCGCACCGCCCACCCATTCACTAAAGGTGTTTTCGAATGGTACTTGAAATGACGCGAACTGTTCCAAACCAGCGAAAGAACCAAAAGCAGCAGGACCGTACCACAACATATCTTCATGCCAATAAGGACGCCATGCTTGATCTTTGGTTGCTAATTCCAACAGCATATCCGTAACCAATTGGTAAGAGGATTGCGTATAATCTGGATCTGAATCTTGCCACACCAAGCCATCTTGACTATCTGGACCTGGTAGGTACCCCGTGTAACCACGCGTTTTGCCGGGGGCATCCTCAATGGGCCATTGACCACCAGCAATCATCAATTCAGGTATATCCAAAAAAATATATGACTCTACCGCTTGGCCATTTTCCATACGATGGAATTCACCGAAGCGTAAAAAGGCCATCTCTCCAGAAGGCTTAATACCGATCCAAGGTTTATTAAAACAACCTTTGTAATAACCCGTGCAGGTTAGCCACTCACCCCCTTCGTAGTCACCCCCAAAAGCAATGTATTCAGCCCGGGACAAATTACTAAAGGCGGCCTGCAATGGTAGAAGAAAGTTCTCTTGGTAAGCCTTAGGCCCAGCCAGCTGATTAAATGGATGAACCACATTGATATCGGCATCAGCAGCATAAAAACAATGCAAAGCTGGTTCAAAATCGGCACTTACAGGATAACGGTGAGCCTCACAAAACTGTCTAAATACCGCTTTGTTTGTGTCTTCCTTGATACATCTCTTTTCAATCACAGCATTACCCCTTAACAGCGCCCGCTGTTAGACCGCTTACTATCTGGCGTTGGAAGAACATAACCAATAGGAATAACGGCACTGTGGCTGACACCACAGCAGCTACGGCAAACATGACATTACCCTCTGTTTGCGTGGTACCAAGGAAGGACGCAATTTTAGGAATCATAGTTTGGTTTTCTTTGCTTAATAGAATGGCCGTAATAGCAAAGTCGTTATACGCCAATAAAAAACTAAACAATCCCGTGGTGATTACACCAGGCCACATAACCGGAATAATTACATGACGGAAAGCTTGGAACTGCGTGCAACCGTCTACCTTGGCGCTTTCATCCAGTTCTTTTGGAATCTTGGTAAAGAAACTGTGCAGCATCCATAATGTAAATGGTTGGTTAATCGCTACCAACACCACAACAGTGGTACTTAAATGCCCCCACAAGTTCCATTCAAAAAACGGTAGCAAATAGCCTGCTACCAATGTGATTGGTGGCATGGCACGGAAAATAAGCGCCGTGATCAGCAACCAAAAAGTATAATTATGCGTAGAGCGTGATAGCGCGTAGCCGCCTAGAGTCCCAATAGTTAAAGAAGTTATGACAACAAAAAAACATACCAACATGGTGTTGAATGAAGCACGCCAAAACTCCTCCTCAATCCAAGCTCCCTGATAGCCATCACCAGTGATAGTACTACCGTGCTGAACGAGCGTTCGTACACCTGTCAAAGCCGATGTCCAATCCTCCTTCGAAAAGAAATCCAGCTCAACTTTAAACGAACCCCAAAGTGTCCATAAGAACGGAAATGCCGCAATAACCAGCCATAAAATAACAAAGCTGCGATTAAAAAGACGCAATTTCCAGCCACTATTTTTTGCAAATAACATTGATTAAGCCCTTTTAGCGGTAAAGTCACGCCATGTTCTGATTAACACTGGCGTCAACAACACAGCCACGCCAAGAATAGTTAATACTGAGGTAGCTGAAGCAGAACTTAACTGCCTTGTTTCACCTGACAAATCATTAAACACAAACCAGGATAGTGAGGTAGCATGAGCTGCGGAATTAAAGCCAACGATGGGTTCAAATACCCTAAAATTGTCCATCAATTGCATTAGCGCCACAAACGTAACCAACGGCATGAGGTGTGGCACAATTACATAACGCACCTGCTGCCACTTGGAAGCACCATCTATGCGGGCACTCTCCAGTGTTTCTTGCGGTACGGTCTGTAAACCTGCATAAAACACGACAAATGAAAAGGGTGCGGCATGCCAAATACCGTAAACAATCAACATCATCCACGTTAAAGATGTGGATGCTTTTAAAGACAAGTCTGGATCACTAAACACCCATTGAATAGCGTTACCTAAAATACCGCGGCTATCGATCATCCAAAATAACACCAACGAGCCAATCAAAGGCGACACAATCATAGGCAACAAAGAAAAGAAAATAGCTAAGCCTTTAAGCTTCTGGTGTAAAGAATTGATCGACAGTGCAATCAGCAAACCAAAGGCTAGCATTAGTGGCGTTACCGTAAAGGTGAAGGTAAGAGTAAACGCCATTGCCCGATAGAAGGGCAAGTTATTAAGCTGACCAAGGAAATCACCAACACCCGCTGACTCATGCCATGCTTGGGCTACTTCATTGACGGCCAGATGGCCTCGGTCAAAATAAATATCTAAACCTGAAAACCTACCCAAAGGCTGCTCTTCACGCAACTTGGCTGTCGCTTTTTGGTCAATGGTGGTTTCAACTTTACAACCAAAGGGGCCACAGTTTTCCGTTTCAATTAGTACGGCCCCATGGGACGTAAATACGGACTGGGTGACTACCGATACAATAGGTAATGCTATAAATAACAACATTGCCGCAACAGTAGGCAGAATAAACCAGAAGAAGGTCTTATGCTTCATAACAGAGCCAATCTAGATATTGAAAAAAACAGGGGCAGCTTATAGGCCGCCCCGAACTAGGAGTTAAACTAGCTTTACAGGTAGCCTTTCTCTTTAGCAGCAGCGGTGTAAGCCGCTTCTATGTCAGACAACGCTTGTTCGGCGCTTTCTTTGCCCTGCATAAAGTCAGACAACTCATTGCCTATGGCTGTGTGCAACAGTCCCATATAAGGCAACATTGGGTAAGGGATAGTGCCAGCACCTGCGGCAGCAAATACACCCTTAGCTTTGTCGGTAGGCTCATAGCCATCAATCAACCATACCGCTAGAGGCGCCATTTCAGCATCCATCTGACTAGGCGCAATTCCGTTAGCCATGGCAATAAAGGTTGCTTCAGCATCGGCGTCAGAAATATTCTTGGCAATGGTCCAACCATCCCACCACAAGGTAGAAGCTGGAGTACTACCACCACCAACAGTCATCGGACCAGCGATAGCGAAGCCATTCTTAACTTCGTCAGCAACGCCATCAACTGTCACCAAGGTAGCCGCTCGGCTGCCCCACATGTTCATCAAAGCAACGTTGCCCGCACGATATTCGGCGTTGGTTGCATTCGAATCATGAGTTAGGAAGTCTGGATTCATGTACTCGCTAAGCGCTTTCATCATATTCAGTGTATTAACACCAGCAGCGGTATTCACATTTGCTTCAGCAGAACCGGCTTTAAAGTGTTCGCCACCATAGCCTAAGAACATGTTGTTGAATTCTTGTGCCAAGTTCCAGCCTGCTGCGTATGCACCACCTACGGGGTTTTCTGCAATGCCATTAGCGCGCAATTTTTTAGCTGTGGCTAGCATATCTTCATATGTTGTTGGCACTTCAGCACCAACTTCTGCCAACATATCGCTGCGGTAAACCAAGTGCTGCGCGTTAGCCATAAAGGCAACCGCCATAATTTCACCATTGATAGTAATCAATTGGTTCTTCTTAATACCCTGGCCGTGTTTCGCTACCAAGTCACCCAATGGACGGACCACATCTTCGTTCATCAACGCCACAATAGAACTGTTAGCAACGATGGCTGATGTATATTCAGCTGGATTGCCTTGCATACCAGCCACATTCAACTTCTGATGATCCGCTGTAAGGTTGCTGGCAATTTCGCCACCAGTACATTCTTGAGCATTGGCAGCCACTGCTTGAATAGCAGGGAATTCATTACCAATGATACTGACACGACCATCAATTTGGCAGCCAGCCCAGGACATACTGGACGCAGCCAGCATAGCGCTAGCTAAAGCTATCTTATTAAATTTCATTTAGGAGCCTCCTAATATTTTTATAATGGCAGTTGTAAACTATCTACAACCTAAACTTATGAGAGTTCACTCTCAATTCTCAGCCCTGTTTGCGTATCAAACAGATGGCAGTGATTCTTTGGCACTTGGATAGAAACCACGTCCCCAATTTCTGCGCGGAACAACTTATCTGCTCGTACCGACACCAAGGCGCCGCCAATACGAACAGTAACCATAGCGGCGTCACCTAGCAGTTCTATGGTATAGACCGGCGCATTTATTTGGCCGCCGCTATCAACAACTTCTGCGTCTTCGGCGCGGAAGCCTAAAGTAATACCACCTTGGCAATTGCCTAGGTCTGCAATAGCGGTATTTTCTGCGGTAAATAAACCATCATGCACTTGCCCTTCAATTAGGTTCATTGCGGGCGAGCCGATAAAACTAGCGACAAAAGTATTGGCCGGGTTGTCATAAATTTCAGTGGGAGAGCCCACTTGTTGCACCACACCGTGCTTCATTACTACCACACGGTCGGCCAATGTCATGGCTTCAATTTGATCGTGGGTTACATAAACCGTGGTTACTTTTAATTCATGGGAAAGATTTTTAATCTGAGCGCGTGTAGACACCCGGAGTTTGGCATCCAAATTGGACAGAGGTTCGTCCATCAAAAATACTTTGGGTTTGCGCACAATGGCTCGAGCTAACGCCACACGCTGACGTTGACCGCCAGACAACTCAGCGGGCTTACGATGTAGAAAATCACCCAGTTCCACCATATCTGAAGCTTTCATCACTCTTTCGTGATGCTCTGACTTGGGGATGCTCCTTACTTTTAGTGGAAACTGAATATTCTCATACACAGTCATATTTGGATAAAGGGCATAAGACTGAAACACCATCGCCACATCTCGGTCTTTTGGATCTAGGTCATTAATACAATTTTCACCAATGTGAATTTTGCCAGACGTCACCTCTTCTAGGCCTGCAATCATGCGCATAGTCGTGGTTTTACCACAACCGGAAGGACCTAAAAGCACCAGAAATTCCTGATCGGCAATTTCCAAATTAAAGTCCTTCACACCGACGAAATCACCCCATCGCTTATTCAAATTGCTGAGCGTTATTCCTGCCATTTTCCCCAATTCCCAATGCTATAGTCGTGTATTATTTTGCATTTGCATTCGTATGCATAATCGCACAATAACAACTATTGAATACGAATGCAAAATATTTATATAAATTATTAACCAGAAATAACGATGAAATAAACTTGCTCAAAAGGAGCTAGGTAGCTCACCAAATCAGCCGAAATTGGCCTATGGAATAGCTAACTAACAACGCACAACGCTTGCGCTATAGGAATGGATAGAAAGGAGTGGTGGGTATTAAACGTTGAGTAAAAAACGAGAACCGAAGGGAAAATAAGCGTTCTGCCCCACAGGTAACAATTGCCTGATAACAGAAATATGCACATTACACCTTGGCAAATTCAATGAACTCTAGGGGGACTTTATCGCTAGCTAGCCTCCAAAACTAGGGATTAATTCAGGGTAGCCACAGGGCCTAAATTTGCGCATACAAATCACTAAGGCTAGAAGAGCGTAGTACCATTTTGCCGGCAAACACCTGCTGACTCGCTGGTGTTTCTGGATTCTCCATTTCACTAACCAATGTCTTTACCGCAGCCTGGCCCATCTCTTCGATAGGCTGACTAATGGTAGTCAATTGATGACCTGGCCAAGCCGCTGCTGGCACATCATCAAAACCAATAATTGTGAGGTCTGTTGGTATAGATAACCCAAACAACGTTCTAGCAGCGTGCATGGCCCCCAATGCCATCAGGTCGCTAGCACAAAAAATGGCATCTGGCCTGGGCTGCATGTTAAGCAATCGTTGAGTCGCCTCATAACCGCTATCAAATGTATAGTCACCTACTTCTCGCTGATACAAAGTTGCGCCCCGCTCACGCAAGCGTTCGCAGAAACCAAGCTCTCGGTCTACCCCTGTTTGCTCTTCCTGGATACCCGCGATATGCGCTATATATTGATGTTTAGCATCCACAATCACATCGGCAGCCATGCGACCGCCGGCATAGTTGTCTACGCGTACAGCACTAATGTCCAAGTCTTTAATATAACGGTTAAAAACCACCACCGGCGTACTTAAATTACGACAGTGTTGAGCAACTTTTTGTGACATTAAGGCAGAAAGAACGATAACCCCGTCCACTTGGTATTGAGTGAGTTCAAATAAAGCCGGGTCAACATCAACTTCAGATTCCACCGAAAATAGGAGAATTTGCCAGCCCTGCTCTTGTAGGGACAGGCTTAATGTGTGAACAATCTTAGCAAAAAATTGATTCTCTAATTGAGTGACAACCACGCCCACTAAGCCAGACTTTTGCACTGCTTTAGTTCGCGCCGATGACATGCTTCTAGCAATTGCATTGGGCTGGTAGCCCAACTCTGCAGCCGCCTTCAGGACCTTCTCCTTGGTAGCTTTTGCAATACTGCGACCTGGCGAAAAAGCTCGCGATACAGCTGATTGAGATACCCCCGCAGCTTGTGCAACATCATACGAATTAGGTGGTCTATTAGCCAACATAGGCTCCTTGACGAGATTTGAATACAGGAATTATATTAATGCACCCAAAGGCCACTATAATAAAACGACTTAACCGCCATCTTACAGCATATTAAGCCCTACCTATTCAATAAATATGAACAAATTCGTTAATCGGCTTCGCTAAAACGGTTTTTGTATCGCTTATTTATACTGCGATAGGGCACCATTATAACGCGGCTATTTTTGACTTCATATGGCCACTTTCAGCATTGAGTTTAGTAGCAATGTTTGGGTATCCAAATGCAACAAAGTTATCATTATTTTTCTTAGACCCCCTCCTAGGATTGAAACTGCAATAGAGAGCAAGTAATTAATTGTATAAACAATGGTGTTGACTCTGTGGGCTATTTAATACACCATTAGTGCATGCGCATGCATAAAAACAAAAAATTTTTGCTTGCTCGCTGCATGCGCAGTATTTTATTCGAACAAGGCTATTGAAGGGGGACTTACCATGACCGAAGAAGAGCTAGACGATCTATTTGATGCTATCTGTGAAGGTGACAGAGACACCGTTGTCAGCTTAGTAGAAACGGCCATTAATAATAAAGATGACGTCAGTGTTCTTCTTAATGAAGCGATGATTCCGGCCATGGGAGAGGTTGGTAACCGTTTCTCAAAGAATATTATTTTTGTGCCTGAAATGCTGGTAGCTGCACGAGCCATGCAAGGGGGCATTAATCTGATCGAGCCCATATTAGCAAACTCAGGCCATGAACCTATTGCTAAAGTAGCAGTTGGTTCTGTCAAAGGAGACCTACACGACATTGGCAAAAACCTTGTTATCATGATGCTTAAAGGAGCTGGTTTCCAAGTAGAAGACTTGGGCGTCGATGTTGACATCCCCATGTTTGAAGAGGCGGTTAATAATGGTTACAAAATCCTATGTTTAAGCGCTCTACTCACCACAACCAAAGATGAAATGCGCACTGTTATAAACCACTTTAAAGATTGGAAAAATGTAAAAGTCGTAATTGGTGGTGCAGTTATAACACAGGAATTTGCCGATATTATTGGTGCAAACGCGTTTGGTGCTGATGCATCCGAGGCCGTCAAAGCGGTACATTCTTGTATTGCAGCCTAATATCAAGTTCGTATCTTTATGCTGGTTACGGGCGGCTTAGCCTTTCCAACTTTTTGCTATAAACAAAACCTCCAAAAAAATACTAATCTATCCAGTCGCCCCATTATTTTTAGAGGCCATAATGCAAACTTATCAACTTGATACTCCTGCTTTACTAAATCAAGCCATGCAAAGGATTATGAGAAAGAAGGAAATTAAGACAGCGCTAGATAAAAATGCCATTACTCGTGAACAAACCCTACAGTGTTTAAAGCAAGCCTACCGGTGTTTGAACGAATTGTGCAAACCAGTTGCTGTGGTTTTGCCGATAAGCGCTAACTTGTTCAGCTTAGACAATCATTTTGTTCTGCTCGCGGGTGAGACGCGTATTAAATCAGTTCGAATGTCCAGGCACCTTTCATGTAACGCAGCCCAAGCTTATCTCTACCTATTTAGCTGTGGCTATGACAGCCGAGAGGCTTTCTGCTGGCTGCAACAAGATTATTCTGCTTACCACTTCCAAGACATGCTAAGTAATGAGTTGCTGTTCGCTATAGGCAGACAACTTCATCGTGGAATAAAGCAATTGAACCCCAACAAAAACTGTTACCGCTACCCTATCCAGACAGACCAACAATCAAACGAGATAGCTAACGTAACATGGGATGCCGAAAAAACACGCTCATTGTTGAAGCTGTTTAACGCTTATGATTTAGGAATCACATGTAACCCTAAAGGTTGTTTCACACCACTTCATTCTATTCTTGGAGTAATGATGACTACACCCAAAGGTCCTGCTTTAAAAAAAGCGTGCTGAAGAGCACGTAGCCTACCAAATTCGTTTTACAACTTGACCCCTGTCAATCAATCAAACTCTATGATTTGACCGGCGCATGCGCATCCATGCAATATTGAATGCGCATGCATGCACTTGCACAAAATTACTATGCGATACCAAGGATGCTTTATGACCATGACCCCCAGAGAAAACTTTAACCGCGCTATGAATCACCAACAACCCGACCGCGTACTGGTGGACATGGGTAAGCACATCGGTTCTATCCATAAAAAAGCTTACCTAAAACTAATCGAACACCTACCTGATGTGGAGATGAACAATCAGGATAGAATCCTAGACCGCATGGCGCAAACAGTGATTCCAGACGAAGCCTTACTGCAACGTTTTAATATTGATTTTCGTTGGCTAGTACCAAATTGGGTTCAAGTTACGGAGCGAGAAGATACCAACGGTTACATCGACATGTGGGGTGTGCCCTATCGTGCCACGGCTGACGAAGACCATTTTGCGGTGGACGGAGCGCCTTTAAAAAATGCCACCCTAGCAGACCTAGAAACCTATGCTTGGCCAGACCCGTTTGATGAAGACCAGTTTAAAGGCCTAGCAGAGCAAGCCAAATACTGGTTTGAGAATACCGATTACGTTATTGGCGCAGACGCCATTAAAGCTGGCCCATTAATGACGGCATTACAAATGCGGGGCTATGAACAGTTCTTTATGGATTTGGTTATTGACGTTGAATTTGCCGATGCTCTGTTGAGCAAAATAACTGACCTGTTAAAACAAATGTGGACTCGTTATATGCAGGAAGTGGGCTCCTATGTACAGATTGCCTATGTAACGGATGATCTAGGCACACAGACATCCATGCTCATGTCTCCCAAGCTGTTTCAGCAGCGTATTAAACCCAAAATGCAAGAACTACACGAACACATTAAAAGCTTAGCTGACGTTAAGTTAATGATGCACACCGATGGTGCTGTGCTGCCGGTAATCGAAGATATCATCGAAATGCAAGTAGATGTCATTAATCCAGTACAAACTTCAACTAGCGGCATGCAAGACACTGCCAATCTAAAGCAGCAATTTGGAGAACGTTTGAGCTTCCATGGTGCTATCGATGTGCAGCAGTTTCTGCCTAATGCCAACTCGCAAGAACTACGCTGGGAAGTGGCCAAAAGAATACAGGACTTGGGCACCGAAGGCGGCTTCATCATCGCCCCCTGCCATAACATTGGCCATGATATCGCACCGGAGAACGTAATCGCTTTATTCGACTTAATCAACGAGTTAGGCACATACCCACTGCAACTCAATGATGAAATTGCCCTTAACCAATCCTATTTCGCCAACCATTAAGGATAAATCTAGACCAACCCATTAAGGTAGAGAGATACACCATGACAACAACTTATAACAACCCGGTAAAACAGCAGTTAAAAGATGGCCAAAAAACCTGCGGGGCTTTTTTGCAACTAACCAGTAACATTGCCGCTGAAATCTTAGGCCAAGCTGGATTCGACTGGCTTATTATCGACATGGAACACGCACCGGGTGACTTTTCTAACTTACTTGGCCAACTGCAAGCTATTGGTAAGAACAATGCAGTGCCATTTGTTAGAGCACCATGGAATGATGCAGTAGCCATAAAGAAAATTCTCGACACGGGCGTACAAGGGGTACTTATCCCTTATGTTAATACAGCAGCCGAAGCCGCGGATGCCGTTAGTGCCTGTAAATACCCGCCATTAGGTGTTCGCGGTGTAGCCGGTAGCCCAAGGGCTGCAGGTTATGGCACGAATGTGCAGAACTATATTGCGAATGCCAACCACGAAACTGTTGTCTTGGTTGCAATAGAAACCCCTGAGGCCGTTGCTAATCTAGATGAAATACTGGCCACACCTAACCTTGACGGTATCTTCATCGGTCCAATGGATCTGGCAACGAGCATGGGCTACCTAGGAAATCCAGGACACCCAGAAGTACAGCAAGCTATCGCCACCATCGAACAGAAAACCTTAGCTTCGGACAAATTCTTAGGCACTATCGCACCGACTTGGGAAAAAGCACAAGCATGTTATGACAAGGGCTACCAGTGGTTAATTTTAATGCAAGACAGCACTGGCCTAGCGGCCCTAGCAAACGCTACAGCAGTCAAGTTCAAGCAAGCTTATCGTAATTAGAATTTGAAATAACAACCCGTAAATTGCCGCTAGCAAGGGCATTTCTTTGAGGAGTAGAAACATGACAGAGCAACACAGTATTCAGCCCGACCACGCTTATAATTTGCGTATAGTAGGCCATTGCGACCAAGGTGGCCGAGCAGATGGTGTACAAGTAATGGTGTCGGGTGGCTATGCCTACATAGGCCATGTTTTCTCTGGCGGCTTTACGGTTGTTGACGTACGCGACCCAGCAAACCCTACTTTCGTTAAGCATATCGAGCAGCCCGCTGGCACATGGAGCCAGCATCTTCAAACTCATGGTGATCTGCTGTTAATTGTGAACATGAAAGACATGTTGCAGGATGAAAAATCGATGCTGGCGAATACTACTCCGGCTCCATTGGCGACAAAGTAGACACGTCTGGCAGCAACCAAAGCTACTCATCGGGTATGCGGGTGTTCAATATTGAAGACCGTGCTAATCCAAAGGAAATTGGTTTCATGCACCTTGATGGTTTGGGCGTGCATCGAATTTGGTATACGGGTGGACAATGGGCTTACATCTCAGCCCTGCCACCTGGCTTCACCGATGATATTTTTATCATCGTCGATATGTCTGACCCAACAAACCCTGTACCCGTAAGCAAATTATGGTTGCCAGGTATGAATACGGCAGCCAATGAGAAGCCCGACTGGGACCCGAAACATCGTTTCGCCTTGCACCATGCCATTGTCAAAGGTGACTTGGCTTGCGGCGCCTGGCGAGATGGCGGTGTCACCACGATGGATGTTAGTGACCGTTATAACCCAAAACTTCTTAGCCACACGAATTTTGTACCGTCCTTTGATGGGGGCACCCACAACACCCTGCCCCTGCCAGGCCGAGACTTATTGGTTGTAGTTGAAGAAGCCGTATTTGATAACTGCGAAGATGGTATCAAGCGCAACTGGGTATTTGATATTCAAGACCCCACCAAGCCCATCAGCATTGCCACCTTGCCTATCCCCAAAGATGCCAACTACCAAGCAAAAGGTGGACAATTTGGCCCTCACAACATCCATGAAAACCGTCCTGAAAGTTTTCAAAGCGAAGAGCTTCTGTTTGTAACCTATCAAAATGCAGGCCTACGCGTTTATAACATTCAAGATCCCTTCCAGCCTGTTGAAGTAGCGGCATTAGTGCCACCAGCACCAGAAAAACTTATGGACTACCGCCCAAATCGGCCCAAAGTTGTTGATACAACCGACGTATTTGTTGACGAAAATGGTTTGATTTACATAACCGACTCTAATGCCGGCCTGTATATTCTAGAAATGGAAAACATATAAAAAACAAACACATCTAGACAACTAGGAGTAGATAGATGAAAAATGTACTTGTTATTGGTCAGATTCATGCGTCAGCTCAGCAAATGCTCGCTGCTGCAACAGACATCAAAGCACACATGATTACCGATCCTGGCGCCAGCGTGCCCGCCGAACAAATAAACCAAGCGGACGCCATATTAATTCGTTATGGCGTATTAACAGAGGCCGACCTAGCCGACACCCCTAACCTGAAGTTAGTTTCTCGTCATGGGGTTGGTTGCGACAACTTGCCTGTTAGCAGCTTATCTGAACGTGGTATTCCCGTCACCATCGTTGGCCCAGTCAATGCGGTATCGGTTGCCGAGCAAACTATTGCTATGCTGCTGGCCTTAAGCAAGCAGATTGGCCAATATGATGCCGCTGTGCGAAATGGTAATTGGAACATTCGTGACACCCTAGCAGTGAGGGAAATAGCGAATAAAAAAGTACTGCTCTTAGGCCTGGGAAGAATTGGCCGTGAAGTCGCTCGACGATTGCAGGCATTTGATATGCAAATAATGGCTTTCGATCCTTTTGTATCTGAACAAGAAGCGCAAGACCTAGGCGTAACCAAAGTACATGATTGGCACGAGGTACTCGGCGAGGTTGATGTACTCAGCATTCACCTACCTTTTACTGCAAAAACCCAAAACATCATTGATGCAGAAGTATTCAACACCATCAAACCCAGCGCTATTATTCTGAATGCTGCACGTGGTGGACTCATTGATGAAGAAGCGTTATGTCACGCACTAGGTAACCGCATGAAAAGTGGGGGCGCAGGCATAGATACCTTCGCTAGTGAACCCGTACCAACCGATTCACCATTGCTAAATCTGCCCAATTTGCTCACTAGTCCACATAGTGCTGCCCTGTCAGAAGAAGCTGCCCAACGCATGGGCGAAGTGGCCGTCCAAAATATCATCGATGGCTTTAATGACCAGCTCAAACCTGAACTGATTTTCAATCGGCAAGGGTTGTCAAAATAAGCCCCTCAGGGCTTTAGGGACGCATACTATGTCAAACCACATACCAACCGAAGTTTATCTGTCGTTTATAGACAAAACCATTGAAATTCATTGGGACTATCATGCTTGGTTGATGACGGCTGTATGGTTTGGCTTGGTCCCCTTTGCCCTCATGGCTGTTCGTTACTTTAAGCCAAAGCCAACGTTATATGGCATACCTAAAGGTACCTCAAAGCTGTCACCAAAATTGATTTGGTGGACAATCCATTTCACCTGCCTTTACCTAGCTTTAGGGTTATCCCTCGCAGGTATGCTAGCAGCTATAGTATCGAACGGTGGCATTAGTGGTTCTACCCATTCATGGTGGGGCTTAGCCACTATTACGTTAGCCATTTTACAGCTTGTATCCGCTTGGTTTAGAGGCTCTCACGGTGGTAAGCATGGTGCTAATTCCAATCCCAATGAGCCTAGCACTTGGCGCGGCGATCATTACGATATGACACCACAAAGGCGCTGGTTTGAGGCTTATCACAAAACGGCGGGGTACTTCACTATGGTGCTTGCCATGGGAGCAGTGGCCAGTGGACTCGCTCAGTACTGGATGCCTATTATTGCCATTTACATTGTTACCGTGATAGTAGGAACGCTGTTATTAGCGGTATGGCTGGAAAGAAAGGGGTTTCATCAAGATATGTATCATTCGGTTTACGGTAACCATCCTCAACATCCTTTTAACAAACGCCGTAAATTAAGTAAAAAATGCTCTAGTATGTAAGTAGTTATGACAGATCTGTCATATTGCGCGGAAGAATAAAAATCATAGCATGCACCTGCTAAAGTTAAGAAGG
>FUWD013020771.1_pt1 | contig 22223 bp, 20 predicted proteins | sample 1063281 | NCBI WGS metagenome assembly FUWD01 (sample SAMEA79048168, study PRJEB19326) | metagenome | biome: marine | reverse complement strand
ATTACCCGTAATTGCTCTCAGATCGCTTCTGACGCGCTTTCGAGCCAAGATGCTATAGAAGCCCTCCAAAATGGCGCGGACGCCGTACGGGGCATCCTCGCGCAAAAGAAGGCATTTGCTGATGCGGAGGAAGTTCACAAAAGATTTTTGTCAGTAATGATGGAAAGAGCCGAGGCGGGGCTTCTTCCAGGGCTCGAGACTGGGGTTCACCAGATCGATGAGATCGGAGGAGGCATGAGGAAAGGAGAGCTCTGGGTCATTTGCGGTCAGACCTCGGGCGGTAAGTCAGCATTGTCCTACCAGATGAGCATCCCAGCAATTGACCAGGGAAAAAAGGTGCTTATTTACACGCTCGAGATGGGTGTAGAAGAGGTCTTCGGTCGCCTGATATCGTGCCGAGGAAAGGTGAATATGGGCTCGATTATGCGCCCGAAAGGTATCTCGAAAGGCGATGGAATTAAAATCCGGGACAATGCAAAATTACTGGCCCAGTCAAATTTGTTGATTACCGACGAAGCGAACATGACCATCGATTACATCTGTGGCCAGGCAGAGGCTGAAGCAGAGTCCGGTGACGTCGGCCTGGTTGTCGTCGATTACATCCAGCTAATTGGAGGAGGTCCGAACCGGGGAGAATCCAGGGAACAAGAACTTTCCAGGATCTCTAAACGGTTAAAACAACTTGCAAAAAAATTAAGGTGCCCGGTCATCACCCCGGCCCAGCTTAACGATGATGGAAGACTCCGAGAGTCCAGGGCAATTGGCCAGGATGCAGACGTAGTATTGAAAATCACAGACAAGGGCATTATGGTCGATAAATTCCGCAACGCTCCAAGGTTCCAAACTTTACCGCTTGCACTTCGAGGGGAGTATCAGCGGTTTGAGAATCAGTAAACTTTCAGCAGGTAAAAGGACTGCCTGAAAACCAAAAAAACAGAAACCAAAAAAACAGAAAAGAAAATGAAAATAGTAAGAATTAAAATCAACCTTAGCAAAATCGAAAAAGATCGGTTGTTTAAGGGAGCCAAGGGAACTTACCTGGACGCAACCTGTTTCCTCGAGGACCAGGAAGACCAGTATGGCAACCACGGTATGATTACCCAGGACGTAACCAAAGAGGAAAGGACCTCTGGCGTGAAAGGTGCCATCCTTGGAAACGTCAAGGTTGTATGGGAAGGCGAGTCTAGACCAGCCTCGGCCGTAACCTCGGCTCCTGCATCGTCTGCTCCAGCGTCTGACGACAGCGACGGGGACGAAATTCCCTTTTAAAGATTGTCTTATTACCATGGCTTCCTCTCCTGCCTTCGGGTGGGGGAGGATTTTTTTTCACTTTTTTGTGATTTTGCTATTGACGAATTCAAAAATGGCTTCATTATTCGGTCGTTATGACAAAGAACAACCCAACACAAACCGCCCCAAACTCCCGCCAAATCGAACTCCTTAAGGCATTCGCCAAGAGCGCCAATGTTTTCCACACTGGCTTCTGCGATGGGACCGCCTGGGAAACCCACCTCGAGCGCGAGCTTATCGAAGAAGGCATTCGCCCTGGTTCAATCGGAGGAATCCTCGCTAAGGCTGAAGAGGCCGACTTCATCATCATTAGCGGATACGGGCAAGAGCGATACATTCGCCTGACCAATTCGGGAGTCGAGGAGACCGTGTTCATCTTCCTCCAGGAGATGCACGACGATGCCGAAGCTCACTTCCAGATCTTCGACTTCATCAACCTTCAAGGAGTCCGCTGGGTCGAGACGATCATCGCTAAGATGCAGAAGGCCGGACGGATATCCAAGGACGAGGCCGAAAAGCACCTCTCCCACGCCAAGATCATCGCCCAGGCCCAGGCAGATCACAACCTCAAGCAGAACCCAATGGGATAATCAATCAGGGCCCTGGGGAAACCTGGGGCCCATCAACCAACCAACCAAACAAATGACACCAATGAAACTCAGTTCAATCATTCGCCCAACCTTCGACCCTTTTACCGGGGGCAAGTTCGCCACAACTCACAACGACCTCACCGTTGCTTGTGAGCGGGATGGGGACTCCATCGTCGTAACCACCCTCTGGTCCAGGAACGAGCGGGGAACCTTCGATTACAGCGACGAGCGGATCTACTCGGTCCAGGATATCGAAGCCGATATCGAGGATGCCACCAATGGAGACTTCCTCCTGGAAGACGACGTGCCCGAAGGGTTCTCTCAGATTCTCAACTAAGCATGAAAACCAAAACCTTCTACGAGTGGATGGTCGAGACCCTGGACGAATATGGAGATGTGATCGAGTGCATCTCCTGTTCCTCCAGGGAGGAGGCCGAAGAGCAGGCAAAAGCTCACCAGGGAGTCGAGATCTCCCTTTCCAAATCAATCATCTTTGTCGAGGACGACAAGTAATCCAAACCAACTAAATCAAAATGAAAATGCAAATGACCGTTAAACAAATGTCCAGGATCGCCAAGGACGTTCGACACCTGACCCCGGCCGCACGGGGAATCTTCTGGAACCTCTGCTTCCCCTGGCTCCTGGAAGAACCAACACCAGGTAGTGACGAAGAAGTCTGCCAGCTTGCCCATTGCGGAATGCATGAGTGGGAGCAGGTCAAAGAAGAAGTTCTCCCACTCTTCCCTGGGCTCAAAGCAAACCTCAACCAACACTAAAACAATGAAAGAGAAAACAGAAAACCGTGGTGGCCCCGGACGGGGTCAAGGACGCAAGCCCCTTCCCTGGGATAAGAAGAAGCACACTAAAAGCGTGTGTCTCTCCCTGGCGGCATGGGAGCGCATTGAACTCAGAGCGGCCGCTACAGGCCTGTCCCGGTCCGAGGTCGTCGAGAGATGGCTTTCACAACCATTTCCAAAACCATGAGCGTGAAAAAAAACAAAGGAACAAATGAGGTCCGAATGGCCGAGCAGATTTATTTGCCGGTTGAAATTTGGAATAGGATCAAGGCAGAAGCCAATGCCGCCGGGCTTAGCAATTCAGAGTTCATCGAAAAAAAGCTAATAGGCGATGTGAGCCCGATCCCGGAAATCAAGGAAGACGAAGTGCTTAAAATGGATGGCTACGATGAATGCCTTATTGGAGTCGTCCAGCGTTTTGGCCAACCGCCTATCGCCTGCTACTCGAAAGAGAGGATTGTCGGGATGCTACAGTATGACGACGGTATGTCCCAGGAGGACGCCGAAGACTTTTTTTACTTTAATATGCTTGGTGCCTGGGTGGGGGATTCAACACCGTGCTTTTTGTTCTATGATTAACGAAAAGCACCCTGTCCTGGTAAAAGAACAGAACAAACGGCTTCGGGCGCAAATGTGCGTCCCGGAGTGCCCGGTCTGCCATGACACAATTCTCCTGCAATACGACCCAGGTTGCACATTTGCCGAGTGTCGGTGTAGAAAATGGGCAACACCGGAGGAAGATTACCAGGGACTTGCCAGGATAATTAAATCTGACGTTATTAAAATGAAATCAAAGAAATGAATGTTGCAAAACAACTGACCCGTAATTATTCTCTCGCTAAGCCTGTGGGAATAGAGTCGGAGGAGAACTCCGAACGGGGTTTATTTGTTGTTCCCCCTCATGAACACCGACAGGCAAACTCTGTCAAAAACCAAAACCCGGGGGCCGTCTAAAAAGGCGTCCCTCATCTTTACTAAAATGAACGAAGAAACTAACAATACTAATCAAATCCTGAACGCAATCGATAAACTGCGAGTAGCAGACGGGGCCTATTGCCACCTGACCCTCGACAAGGTCGAATCTATTATCACCTCGATTACTAGGCACACCTCAAAGCGTGTAAGGAAGAAAACCAGGACGCTACCAGAACAGGCACGAGCCAGGGCAACCGACCCAGAAACTTCTAAAGAGGCCGCAAAGACTCCAAACCGACTTACCAAAAAGGTTTACCAAGTTCTCAAGAATGCAGGAAATTCTGGACTTGCAGAATTTGAGGTGTCAGAGTGCCTGGGAAAAGAAAGGACATCCATTTCTCCCAGGTTCGCAGTCCTGAGGAAACATGGATGGGTTTTCGATTCTGGAGTCCGACGACGCAACCCGGATACTAACCGGTCCTGCATTGTTTGGATTGCAATCTAAATTAAACCAAAACAATGAGTGCTAAGAAGAAGACCACCAAGAAGGCTACGACCAAGAAGGCTACTAAAAAAGCCGCAAAAAAGGCCGCTAAGAAATATGCAAAAGAGAGCTCAGAAGGTGGTATGATGAAGGAGGATTGCGGGTCTTGTAAGTTCTTTAAATCCAAAGGAGATCCGGTCGGCAAATGTCAGCGTAATCCTCCACCATTCGTATCGACATCAATCCTCAATTGGTGCGGCGAGTTTGCACCAGCCTAAATCATTGACTGAGCCCGGGAGACCGGGCTACAGTTATTGTTATGCGCAATAGCCTGAACGATAAGCAAAGGAAGCTTGCCCAAGCCCTGGCCAAGGGGATGACTCAGCATGATGCTTGTAAGGCCGCTGGATACAGTCCGAACAGCGTCCAGGCCGCTGGAGTCCAGGTCTGTAGAATGATGGAAAATGTTGCGTTTGTGGAGTATCTTGAAAGCATTCGAGAGAAGGCCAAAAACAAGACGGTCGCAGACCTCCAGGAAATCCTCGAGTTTCATACCGGTGGAATCAGAACTCCAATCGGGGAGGTCGATAGAGAGAGCCCCTACTGCTCTGAGGAAGTCGAGTCCCAGGGCTCCTACAAAGTAAAGAAAACTTCGGCAATCGAACACGCCAAAGAACTATCCCGGCTGTTGGGCTTTTATGCCCCAGAGAAAGTCGAGACCACGGTCAATGACCTCCGGGATATTATCGCAAGAGCCCGCAAGCAAGAATGACCGAAGAAGTTTCCCTGGGGGAGGTTGAGCAGTCTCTCACTTCTTGGCAGTGGAGGTTTCAGAATCTCTACCATATCAAGCCCGCCGACAAGCGGTCGAGCATTCTGTTTATTCCCAAGCCTGAGCAATGGGAGATCCTCGAGGCCGTCTACGAGCGAGGAGAAGTGCGTATCGCAATCCTAAAAGCCCGCCAGCTTGGATTCTCCACTCTCATTGCCCTTATCACCCTGGACATGGCCATGTGGAATGCTGGCTTCATTGCAGGCATTGTGGACCAGAACCAGAGCGACGCTAAAAGGAAGCTCGAGAAGATCTACTTTGCCTGGAAGCGTTTACCCCAGGAGCTCAAGGACAATTACCAGATCGAGGGTGAGTCGAAGTCCGAGTTCGCCATCTCTGCCAGAATGTCCGGGGATAACCTGGACGAAAAGTCAATTATCTACGCCGGGACAAATGCTCGAGGAGGAACTCACCAGCTTCTCTGGATTTCGGAGTGGGGCCCGATCCAGGTGGAAGACGCTTCCCGGTCAGATAAGATTGCTGACGGTGCCCTGCCTTCAGCAGAAGACGGAATCATCATTGTCGAGACAACTTGGCGAGGAGGGAGAACAGGCCGCCTTTACACCGAGGTCGTCAAGAATGCCAGGGAGCTTGATGAGAAGTATCGCACGGTGGAAGACTGGAAGATCTATTTCTTCGCCTGGTGGAGAGACCAGGGATACGTTTTCGACGGGGAGTTCGACCAAATGCCCCAGGACTGCCTGGACTATTTCGCTGAGATCAAAGAGCAGTATGACCTGGAGTTTACCCAGGCTCAAATGCTTTGGTATTTCAAAAAGGCTTGGGTGAAAGGTCACGCCAGGTTCGAGGAATTTCCCACGGTCATCGACGAGATCTTCGATACCCCGGTCCAGGGAGCAATCTACGCTCCGCAAATCCTCCAGGCCAGAATGGAGGGCAGGGTCCTTCCCTTGGTTCCAGACGAGGAAGCCCTGGTTCACACAACCTGGGACCTCGGATCACCTGAGAACACTGTCGTCTACTACTGGCAGAAGGTCGGATTCTTCTATCATCTCCTGGACTGCGACCACGACCTGCCTATGACCACGGCAGAGCGAGTCTCCCACATGCATTCCAAGGGATACAACTTCGGGCACCACTGTCTTCCCCACGATGGCTCTTCCCGGGGCTCAGATGCTCTTTCGTTCGCTCGCAAGCTCCAGCAGGCCAATCTACAGGGAAAGGTCGTAAAGATCGACAGAGAGGTCCACAAGGCCGAAGCGAAGCGGATAGGTATCATGCTGGATTTGTTCAGTCGTATCAGATTCAATGCTGACACCCTGGACCAGGAAGGTGGAGCCCTGGATGCCCTGGCGACATACCGATACAAGAAGTCCCCGAAAGACGGCAGGATCACAAACGAGATCGAGCACGACTGGTCCAGTCACCATGCCGATGCTTTTGGATACCTGGGAGAGGCCGTGAAGAAGAGGAGAATCCCGGACGCTTCTGGATACTTCGAGAGAGCCCAGGTTGCAGAGACTCCAATTAGAATGGCAGGACGACGCCGGGGTAACAATCGCCAATCACAGGCATTGATGTAATGAGTCCAGCAGGAAAAGCATTTAAGGTCTACCAGGAGGAGGAATGCTCTCACTCGTTTCTGGAGATGCTCGAGCTTTGCCTTGCTGAGGGTTACGTCCATTCCACTCCCGAATACTTCGTTGCCGCCAGGGAGGTCTCCTCGATCTGGGACACCCAGCAAATAGTCAACCCCTTATGTGAGGAAAATCATATCAAGAACTTGACACAAGACCTTGACTGCTGGCACATTCACCTCATGGCAGGGGACATGGCTGAGGCCACTAAGCAATTTCCTCACGATCATAAACTCATCTCATTCGAAAGACGCAACCAAATTAGATTCTATGACTTCGCACGATTTTTCAACCGGTCCTCACTTCGATCCCGAGAACTCACCTTTTGATCCGGCAACTGGGAAACTTACTCGCTTGTTTAAAGGAGGAAGCAGTTCAGCCCCTCCACAAATTCCTCAATCCGCCGCCGCCGCAGAAACACCAACCCTGGTAGGGCAAGCCCGCCAGGATGATTTGCTTAAAGAACAAAGACGTCGGGGTCGCAACCGGTCAGTTATTGGTGCCAGTGGAGATGAGTCTTTTGGCAACCGCCTGACTATGGGATAAATTCAACCCCCACTATTTATGCCAACAGCGATTGAGCTTTGTAACGAGAGGTCTACTCTCGAATCCCAGCGTTCCCCCTTCTACTTCCTCGCCCAGGAGATTCACGATATCCTGGGTCCCGCAAACGCCTTTCTTGGGGCCGAGACCCCGATTATGGATTGGAACGACACCAGGGACACCACTGCTCGTCGCATGGCTCAATTCTATGCTAATGGGCTCGCTTCCCTGGCATTCCCGAAGCATGACGACTTTTTTGCCGCAGAGCCCCCAATGCGATATCCTGGGGACTCAGCCAAGAAATATTACCATGAGGTCACCGAGGAGATGCAACTCATGCTTGAGGAGAGCAATTTCTACGACCAGATCCCACAGACCCTTTTTGAAGGTGGAGTCTATGGGACTGGGCTCATGAAGATTGCTGAGGATACTGAAACAAATGGGGCTTATTTTGCTCACCAGTGCTTTGGGACTTATTTCATAAAAATCGATAGCCGAGGAAGGCTCAGTGCAGTCTACCGGGACTTGTCGCTCACGGTCCCTCAACTTTTAGAGTATATCGGCTACGATTCACTCGATAAGCTTCCGACAGAACTTCAGGCCGCCTACAAGGAGCCTACCCTTTGTAACAAGAAGTTTGATTTCTTGCACGTCGTCAAGAAGCTTCGGCCCGAAGAAGTCCTGGCTGATAAGAAGGCTTTTGGGGATTATATGATTTACCCTAAGACGAAGACTATTCTCCGGGAAGATCGTCACGTTTTCATGCCGTTCTTTGTTCGGCGTCACGCCGTGTTCTCAAACTGGGTCTACGGGTATGGACCAGGCTGGATGGCTCTCGAGGACGGGCACCAGGCAAGTGAGGCTTCTCGATTATTCGAGGCGTTTGCCTCCCGGTCTACCTTCCCATCAGTCAAAGCTTCGGGATCCATGGAGGAACAAATTCGCCTAGGGGCAGGACAAGTTACCTGGGTTGATTCCACATCTGCTGGAGAAGGGGTTGAAGCCTGGGCCGACGTCGGGGACTACCGGGCTGTCCAAGAGCTTCTCATGTCGAAACATGGAAACATCGAGCAAGCGTTCTTCGCTGACCTATTCCGGGGAGTGGTTGACTCGAATAGGGTTTACTCCGCTACCCAGGCCCAGATCATGGAGAACAACCAGAACCAGCAACTTTATCCCACTGCTCTTCGCATTGAGAGTGAGACCGGGAGGCCAATGTTGGATGCTCTGTTCCAAATCGGAATGGCTTCTGGTCGATTCCCGGATCCTCCTCAGTCTGTCATTGATTGGGAGAAGTCTACTGAGGGCAAACTTTTGGAGCCCCGTTTCCGGCTCCGCTCGCGCATCACAACATCTATTCGTCAGCAAAGGGTCATTAAACTCGCCCAGACGCTCGAGATGTTTTCACCTGTCTTCCAGAACGATCCAAAACAAGCAATGCGTATTGACTGGAATGAAGCCATGCCGGACATTTTCCGAGATTCTGGATTACCCGAAAACTGGATCAAGCCTGAGGAAGAGTTTGAACAAGAACTCAAAGCCCTGGGAGAAATGGAAGCCCAGTCCAGGGCCGCAAATGATGCGGCAACTACTGCCAGAGCGATGAAGGACGTCTCTCAGGCAGGGCCCGAAGGCCAGGAGGTCTTACGGGAACTTTCTCTATGAACATAAAACGTATCGTCAATCTGCTTAAGGTTAAGCCTAAGAGCAGAGCAACAGGACGCGACTATATGGAGGTATTCTCCTCAGAGCGCGGTCGGGCAATCCTGGAGGACCTCATCATCCAGTTTAAGGTGGGGTCCCCCTCGGTTTGCGTAGATAACAAAGGAAAAGTCGATCTCCAAAAGACGGCATTAAACGAGGCCGCTAAGACTGTGGTTTCTTACATTGTCCAGAGGTCCGACTACGACGCCGAACTTGAATCAAGGGTGAAAGCCCAGGCCTACCGGGAGAGGGCTGATAAACCAAGTCTTCCAAACAAATCGAACCAAGCGTAAACCATGAACCTAACGAAAATAATCAATCATTCAGGCCTGTTTAGCGAAGCAGGCGAAGCACCAACCGGTGGTGGAGGAAGCCCCGGGGTTATCGGTGGGGCACCATCAGGAGGTGATGCACCAGTATCGGACCCAGTATCGACCGGAGGAGAGGTTAATGCATACGAGGCCACCTTCGGAAAATACTTTAACAGCGACGGCTCAGCTAAAGAAGGTTGGTCAGAACAACTCCCAGCCGAACTAGGTATTGACGAGGGACGACGCGCCCACCTTGCCCGGCAAACTTCATTCGAGTCTCTCATAAAAGGCCTGGCTTCAGCCCAGGACCATATCGAAAGGCGGGACGGGACCGGAAAGTTCGTTCCGAGTGAGGGTGACGCTTTGGCTAAATACCGGTCTGAAAATGGGATTCCGGTTAACCTGGATAACCCTCAGGACAGTTATGACTTCACCGCAGGCCTTGAGGAAGGAGCGGTCCTTGCCCATCCTGAACTTGCCAAGGAGATTGCTCCTTTGCTTCAAGAGGCTAATGTCACAAAGGAACAGGGCCGCAAAATTGCTGAAGTGTTCAATGCTCACCAGAAGGCCGAGGTTGCTCGACTCCAGGAGGAAATGGAGAACGGGGAGCAAGAACACATGAATAAAGTCGTTTCCGATTTCAAGAAAGAGTGGGGACACGAGTTTGAACAGAAGTCTGAGCAGGTTGGACGAATGCACCAGGCTTACCAGTTTGATGTGGACGACCCTCGGGATCTTGCCGCACTCTCAAACCCTAAGGTTGTTCGAGCCCTGGCAGACCTTGCTGTGGCCTCGAGACTTAGCCCGGTCACACCAGACCAGGCAGGGGGGTCTGAGGGACCTGGGGCTCAGTCGGCTGTTCAGCAAGCTCGGACGATCATGAAGGATAACCCGGGTTGGAGAAACGATTCCGCCCTACGTCAAAAAGTTGAAATGCTCCACAAGCAGGCGGCAAGCCAGAACGCAAGACGATGAGAATTTGGGGTAAGTTCTCGGCTCCGCTTCGTTAGGCAAAGCAAGGGCAGTGTGTTCCCTGTTCAGTCGGCTGGATTGTCGATGCTTCGAGAGCAAATCCAACCCTCTCCTGTTGCGCGACGGGGGAGGGTTTTATTTATCAACATAGGAAAAAGGTGTTGACTAAATTGTGTTTTTTGGTGTAGCAATTGGACATCGCTGAAGGCTCTGGGCACCCGACCTTGTCGCCCCAGTTCCCCCTTTAGCAGGTGCAGGCCTGATCCTGTAGGCAACGTCGCCCCGCCAGCAAGATTGGTGGACACCCGATAGCTGACCCAACTGAGGTCGCTTATCGCGGTCTCGTCCTAAAACTTATAACCAATCTATTATCATGCCATTTGGAGACATTGTACCAAGTCATTTCCCTGAACTTTATCAGTCGGAGTGGATCCTTCAACACCAGCAAATGGTGGATCACGTTCGTTCCTATATGCCCGTTTATTCGGTTGAAGGTGACGTCCGTAAATTCCACCGCCTCAACGCCTTCAGTTCTGCTGAAGTCGATGTTCGCCCGACCGGGACTGCCCCGGACCGGATCACCACCACTAACATGGGTGACACCGAAATCGTTAACTTGTTCACGTCCTTCTACGAAGCAGATCCTGCTGAAGTGGATAAGCGTGAGGCTATCCGTCTCGGTTCCATTAGCTCGCCTCACGAGTCTATCCAGAAGTCCCAGTATGCGGCCCTCAACCGTCGCATGGCTACCGTGGCAGTCGATGGAGTCCTCGCTGACCGTCGCCTTGGCAAGACCGGCGCGACTACTGATGCGATCCCCAGCGGGAACGTCCTGGACGCTTCGGCAACCGGGCTTGATTACGCCGCTATCGACGATATCTACACCCAGCTTGGTTCCAACCAGGTCCTCGGTCAGAACATCGACGGTGAAAACACCTGGACGATCTTCTGTCGCCACAAGGATCTCAAGGTGCTTCGTAACGATGCAACCCTGACCAACCGGGATTTCTCGGATATCCGCCCGATTGACAAAGGCACGATCTACTCCTTCCGGGGTGGTTACATCGTCGCCCTTGCCGACGCAATCTTCGCCAACCAGGTTGCAGGTCAATCCGGTAACCCAAGCGGAACTGCTGGAACTACTCGTTTGCCGATGTTCGCCCGTCAGAGCGTGGCCTTCGGTGACACCGAGTCTCCAGTCGCCTCCGTTGACGTCATCCCTGAGTGGCGCAACAACGTCCTGCTTCAGCTTGAAGCTGGATTTGGTGCCACCGCCCTTGACTGGGAAGGCGTGTTTGGGATCGAGGTTCCTTCCTAAACCATAACCAAGTGACCTCCCCTTTTCGGAGGGGGGGTCTCTTTTTTCATTATGGCAACTGACATATCGATAGCAAACCAGGCCCTGGCATACCTTGGAGAACCAAGGATCCAAACCCTGGAGCAAAAGACCAATTCCGCAAAAGCGGCAAAGGACCAACTTCGTCCCTCGGCAGAGGAGGTTCTCGAGCTTCATGACTGGAATGATTGTCGAACAAGATCGGTTTTGTCAGCCCTGGTAACTACCCCAGCCTTCGGATTTAGTAAGGCTTACCAACTCCCCACAGATTACCTGCGATTCATTTCGCTAAATGACGACGAGATTGACTACGAAATTGAAGGTGATCAGATCTACACCGACGAGGATGCGGTCGAACTCAAATACGTCGCTTACCCTCCAAATTTCTCCAAGGTGAAACCAGCCCTCGCCAGGGCAATTGCCGCCAAACTTGCTCAGAACATCGCTGTCATTGTGACCGGTGAGTCTGCAATGCAGGACAAGATGCTTGTCTTATTCGAAAGGATGCTTGCACGGGCCCGCACTCAAAATGCTCGACAGTCTTCATCGCAAGCTCAAAGCCTTTACTACGAAACACTTAGGGATTCCGAAATGATCAAGGTCAGGAATCAATCCTTCCGATACGGTCGGGGCCCATACCGCCGCCGATAGCAGTTAAATACAAATCATTCTGGCCTTGGTCATTCCGAAATCCTTGATGTGAAAGCTTCAGTCCGCAAAGTCTCCTCAAACGGAGGAGTTGTTGCCCCCTACCTCGACGGTAGGATAGACCTTGCCCGTTATGCAACTGGGCTTATCGACTCAAAAAACCAGATCCCCTGCGACTGGGGTGGATCGGTTACTCGCCCAGGGCTTGTGTACGATGCCAGACTTACCGGGCCCACAGTCATTTTTGAATACACTGTATCATCTGCGGTCTCCTACGTCTTGCTCTTTTCCGAGTTCGAGCTTCGCATCTGGGACGGTTCTGACTTTGTCCAGGATGGTGGAGGTGATTTGGTCATAACGACGCCATACACCGAATCAGAGCTTTATGAGCTAAAGATCGACTCCCTGGTAGATCTCCTTTGGATTGCTCACCCTAATCATTATCCTCGTCGTCTGACCAGGGGCCTGGCTGGAGCTTGGGACTTTGACCTTCTTCCGCTATACCGGCCCGCCATGATTCTTCGGTCTGGAGAGACTGAAACAATTACGCCGAGCGGTACTGCTAAAGGCGCGTCTATTACCCTTACAGCATCTTCGGCCCTTTTTAATGTCGGTCATGAGGGGTCATACTGGCGCATTGGCGAAGAGGTAGAATCAAGCACTATAGAATTTGATATTGACGGTGGTCACACTGCTGGGGCTTGGAACCTAGGAACTCCCGGGACCGTGGTTGGCGACTGGTCTTTTACTACTTCTGGAACCTGGGTTGGCAAGATCCGGCTCATGCGATCTACTGATGGAGGGGCAACCTATTCTGTTATCCGGGAGTCATCTGTTGAAGGCAATAGAAACGTGGCATCCACCGGGACCGAGGACGAGCCCGTGTTGATGCGTATTGATTACTATATGCCAACCGGGAGCCTTCATCCTAATTACTCCAACAATCCTCAGGCTGTAGTCGAGTTTGAGACTATGGTGGTTTACGGCCTAGTCCAGATCGATGCCGGGGGCTTTGTTTCTGACACGGTCGTAAATGCCACGGTGATCTCTACTCTCTACGGGACTTCGGCTACTGAGTTCTGGGAAGAAGGAGCCTGGTCTACATACCGGGGCTTCCCTGCTTGTGTGGCGACACATGAGCGAAGACTCATTTTTGCGGCAACTCAGTCCTTTCCCAATCGGTTCTGGGCCTCACGCCAATCTGACCGGCAAGACTTCCAACTTGCAGATGATGAGCAATCTCCATTTTCTTTTGATCTTCCGAGCAGAGACACAATCCAGTGGATGCTTTCAGAGCGAACGCTTATGATTGGAACTAGGTCGGAGGAAATTATCCTGTCTTCAGGACGTGACGATCTTCCTCTTTCCCAGCAAAACGCAAACCCCAAGGTTGTAGGGTCTATTGGTTGCAGTCGGGTCCAGGCTATTAAATCCTCGAATGCAATCCTCTACGCTGAAAGCCGGGGCCGTAGAATCCGAGAGGTCTCAGTTGATGAGATCGCTGGGGACGTGTTCCAGAATGGGGACATCACCGCATTTGCCCCTCACATTTTCGACGCCTCGGTCCTTCAAATGGCCCAGGGTAAATGGGACCAAGATTGCGTCTTTGTCCTCCTGTCTAATGGTAAGCTGGTCGCAATGAATCACAACCGAGACCAGAAAATATCGTCCTGGTTTACCATTGAAACCCAAGGAATATTTACATCTGTTGCCAAAAATCCTGGGAACAATACGGAAGATAAAATTTACGTCGTCACAAAGCGAACCATTAACGGTTCCGACCACTACCAGCTGGAGCATTTTGCGGTCGATCAATGGGACTACATTGAGACCGGGGATATTCCTGAGATGATCTACTCTGACATGGCGACCACGGTCACCCTTCCGCCAGATACCAATGTCGTCACTGGCCTCGGGGACTGGGAAGGTAAGGAGGTCACCATCCTTGCTGATGGAGCGGTCCAGACCCCTAAGACCGTGACCGGTGGGCAAATCACTTTGGACGAGGATGCTCAGAAGGTTGTCTTGGGACTCGCCTTTGAATCTAAATTTACCCCGCTTTGGTTTGAGGACGTCCAAACTCCTTCACAGGGAAGACCTCGCAAGGTTACTAAGCTTTACGTCCAAGCATACAACTCGGGCAATATGTCGGTCCAAGCTTCTGATGAAGAAACCTACGGCGACCTGGAAGAGGGTGAACAGCTTGGATCTTACGCCGTGCCCCGCAGAAACTTTGCTGACCTTCTTGGAGCGGCACCAGCTCTGGAGACAGGCTTTTTTGAAATCTCATTACCCACTCGTCATTCACGACGCCAGACAGTAACATTTTCGAGGTCGGCACCGTTGCCGATGATTATTCAATCAATTCACTCAGTTTATGACATTGGCACAAAGTGAACAGCAACTTTTCGACATTGAGTCTGCCATCGCGCAATGCGAGCAGGTTCAAATCGAAGTAAAGCACAAGTTTGCCCCTGGCCTCTACATTCGTGAGTGTCACGTCCCTGCTGGTGCCCTAATTGCTGGTGCTCGTCATAAAACAAGCCATGCCTTCACCCTGGCCAAGGGTGTTCTTTATATCATTGAGAACGACGGATCAAGGAAAGTGGTGGAGGCCCCATTCACCGGGGTTACCGAGGTCGGCACCAAGCGTTGCGCTTTTGCCGAGGAGGATAGCGTTTTCATCACATACCACCCAACCGACAAGACCGATATCGAAGAAATATCGGACGATTTAATTGAACCAGAGGGGCATTTGCTCCCACAATGGAAAGAGGCCAATAAATGTCTTTTATCGCAGTAGCAACAGTCGCGTCAATCGGTGCCACCGTATTCGGTGCTGTTTCACAAAGAAACGCCGCAAAAGCTCAGGAGCGTAATGCTCGAGCGCAAGCGGAATACGAAAGGGCAGAAACCACTCGCAGGATCGAGGAGGAGAGGGCCCGCACGTCCCAGAACCTTATTCGTTCCCAGGAGGAGAAACGCAAGGCCCTGGCCAGACAGAGAGCGGCATTCGTAAAGGCTGGAGTTATACCTGAATCAGAGTCCGCTCGGTTCGTTATTGGGGAGCTTGGGGATAACCTTCAGACTAGGATTCAGGATTTTTCGTCCAGCAATCGGATCGCCAGGCCGCAATTAGATCTCGAGGGAATAGTAATATTTGGAACGCTCAAATGAACGCCCTTGCTTCAAGCAGGCAAGCTTCGGCCGCGCTGATTAGCGGTATTGGTAGAGTCGGATCGCAATATCGCGATGCTGTAAGATTAGGCATTTTTTAGAATATGGACAAAACAGGAAGCAAAGGAATGATCGGGGGCACCGTCGGCATGACCAACCCCTGGGCTGGAGGCGGGGCTCAAAACTATGCCAGGTCCCTGGGGTCAATTGGTGTTGCTCTCCAAAACCTGGGGAGTCAAGGAATGCAGATTGCCGCTGATATGCAGAAGGCAAAAAATTCCATGCAAGAAAACGAGGTTTTAAACCAATGGGACTCAGCCTTTGCTCGTCACGAGGTTAGCATGATGCGCGAGAAAAATCCTGAAACCAGGATCGAAAAAACCGAGGCGATGCTAAGCGACTTGGAGGGGGCTTCCTTTGCCCAGGATCTTCCTCCGGTAGTTAGGGATCGACTTAAAGCTAAATGGCAGGCCGCTTCATCCCGGATGATGAACAAGAGCTTGGGACAAGCATCACAACTTATGATTGAAAAGGCCATGGCTCAGGCAGGTCTTCGACTAGATCGGGCAATCAAAAACATGGATCCTGCTCAATATCAGGAAGCGACCCAGGACATGGTTGATAATGGATTGCTTACACCTGAGCAAAAGGCCGCTAAAGACTTCGAGGGTGTAAACATTATTGAGTTCGAGCAGGATAAGACTCTTGCAGTCGATAACCCCAGGGCATGGCTGGCAGATAACCCTAAGCCAAAAGGTCTTAATAAAAAGAAAGTAGAGAGGATTGCCAGATACGAACTCAGCCGACTGAAGTCAGAAGAGTTTGACATTGTCTTGGATTCTATATTTGCAGGTGAGGCCAAGAACGAAAAAGATATCGTTGCTCTTGCTCCTAACCTTGGACCTAAAGACATAGCTCGCCTGGTTGATGCGGCCGACAAGTTAAGCGACAAAAACCTCGCTGATAGGATCAAATCCCCTGAGTATCAAGACAAGTTAGCTGGACAACTTGGTCCTTTGATTAAGGGTTACAATCCCTCTGGTAATAACGACGACGAGGATCTTCTTAAAATTAGACATGGCTTAAAATCCCTTGAGGACGGCCTGGTTAAAGACCGCTTAGAAGCACAACTAAAGGACCGCCTGGAGAAATACAAGACGGCCCAGCAAGCTATCGGGGCAAATATTAAAAGCATCCCCGATTGGGCCTTTACCCAGATTGAGGAATATGCTGAGGAAGGTGGATTCAGTCCATTTAAAAAAGGCAAGGAACTTAAGGAGCCTGCTGGTAAGACGATTGACGCTTACATTAAAGGCGGGGAGCTTGGGAATATTGACCTTTTAAAGAAGTTTGGATTTACGGAAGAACAGGCTGAGCAAATCAAAGACTCCAGTGATAAGTGGTTAGCTTATTACTCTGGAGAAACGACCGAGAGACCAAAGGTCCAAACCCCTGATAAAGTGCTCCAGGGCTTGTGGGCGAACAGCAATCCCCGCTCTAAAAACTTTAACGAAGAACACCCCGTGGCATCTACTCTATTCGATGCTATTTACGAGGGCAAAACAGGAACAACACTTATTCAAAATCCTTCTGATGTGGCGGCCTACGAGGAGCAAAAAAGACGCGACAAACAAAAGGTTGAGCAACTTAAGGGTCAAAGCATGAGGAGGCTTGCTGAATACTTTACAACCAACCCGGACGCCAAGCGGGATGACGTCGTTAAGTTCCTTAAACAAATGGAGGTCGATATTTCAGCCGGTGCAACCGACGAGCGTATGTTCCCTGAGGAGCCTGAGCTTCCAGGTGACCTCCGGGACCTGGATAACGTAGGTGCCTCCCTCAAAGGGAAAAGCAATGGAATCAAGGTCTTTCATGGATCCAGAGACCAAATTCCTAATTTCAAGTCAACACCAGGTGCCCGTAAGATCTCCCTGGACTTTAACGACGCCAGCAATAAGGCCGCCCGTGGGATTGAGTTTGTCCTCCCTTCTGATGCGACCGCTCAAGAGGTGTCTTCCTTAAAAGACTGGGCTAAAAAGACCCAAGCGTTTTTCTTGAAGTATGGGATAGAGGTTCCAATTCGGGGAGACGAGGGGATTGCCCTTAAGTCGGATGGTTCCCGGAGAACTGGAAAGTCGGGTGTGATTCATCTCGAGCCTTTCTTTGCCTCTAATTTAGATGCCAGGAACACCATTATAGCCCACCCCACTGAGTTTGCTTATATCTTATCTACTTCGCTTGAGGGAATTGATGGGGCAACGATTATGGCTCCACACACTTTACCTGGGGCTGATGATACAAACCCCGGAGAAGGGGCTACATCTGGAGGGATAAGCGAAAGAAATTTCGCAATGAATTATGTTCTTCCAACGCTATTAAATAAACAATAACAGCATGGCAATTACATCTCTCAATAATCTCTTGGGTGACGAGTTTCAAACCACAACACCGCAACTTGACTCCCAGGATTTAAACTTCAGAATTCCCAACCTGGCAAACCAGGAGGGGTTTCAATTTAAGGAGGACCTAGAGCAGGGAGAGAGAGATCTTAAGCGCATAGACGAATACAAGGCCGCAAAAGCTAAGTGGCGTCTGGATGCAAGAGAAACCTACGACAAACACCTAAATGATTGGGAGAACTACAAGCCGGATTATAAGGACGACGTTCGCAAGCGCATGGTTGTCAGGGCTGTTCTCGAGGCTGAAGCCGGTATCAAGACCACGGATCCACTTCGCTTTGAAATGGCCCGTGCCCGATACGGGGAACAACTCGAGCCCGGAGCCGGGGAGTCGGATGAGAGTTTTTTCCAGGCAGTCCAGAAGCGAGCCCACAAAGCAAAGTCAATCAAAGACGCCTACGACTCACTGACTAAACACGCCGGGGTATCTACCTGGACAAACGAAAACAAAGGGTCTCACACCTTTTCTGATTGGTGGTCAAAGAACTCCTCCATACCGGCTGTTGCTGAAAAAGGCATCGACGTTTGGCGGGCTGAGTATCGAAAACAGCAAGACGCTTTCGAACAGGAATACGACGACGTCCTCCCTGAGGTCCACCAACTCTGGGATATACTCACAAGTGAGGAAGCTTACAAGTCTTTCGCTGTTAAAGACTTATATGAATCCATGGATTTTGAGGAGCGTGAAAGAGCGTTAGGTTTACTCCGCGAGTCCGCTAAGAACATTAACCCTGATGCCCTCGAGGGCTTTGCTCAAAACTTTTTCCTGGCCCAGGAATACGCCGCTGAAGATATAAGTAGTACGCTCATCAGTGGTCTCAAAAAAACCCTGACCATTGCAGGTGGCCAAGCTTCTACCGGGAGCGGCGCACAAGACGCTGTAACAGCCGAGAAAATTCGGGAAGAGGCTAAGGACATTGAGAACAAGGAGATTTTTGCCAGCCAATTCCGCCAGGTCCTTTCGGGCAGTTATCTTCCTGTCACCTACCAAACTCCAGAAGGTTCTTTCTGGGGCCATGTCGAGCGGGGAGCTATTGCGGCACCGGCCGCTCTTGCTACCTCTGCTATTGCAATCACTCCCTACGTCGGCCAGGTATCGATGTATTCCCTGATGGAGCAATCTGCTCAAAACGATCTCTATCAGAAGATGAAGGAAAAGGCTCAGTCTGAGGGAGTCGAGTGGACCGAGGACCTCCACAATGCCGCCCTGGATACTTCTGGCGCGGCCTCTCCCCTGGTCGGTGCTGGCCAGGCTCTCCTCGAGAAGGTTGGAGGTAAGGCATTGCTCGGTAAATACCCAGCATTCGACAAGTTCCTCACAGGCTTCTCTGACCGTGTTAAGAACAAGGCCTTGCGTTTCACAGGCAAGACCCTGGCGATTGGTGCGCTTGAGACCGGTATTGAGAGTGCTCAGAACATCTGGGCTTCCACTGTCCAAGATGCCGCTAATGTCCTTAGCCAGGACGTCCCTGACGTGAACTGGGACGAGGTCCTCGCTGAGGAATGGGCTCAATCTCCAACCACTTTTGTAGCAGTTCTCCCACTCGCTCTCGTAGGTGCCGCTGGCGGGCTCTCAGCTGAGCGTAGAGCGGCCGTATTCGCTGACGCGACTGATGCCGACCTTTACTCCTTCGGCGCAACACGGGACGACGTGGAGGCATTCAGGGCCGCTGAGGGACCAGCATCTCGACGAGAGACTTTCGAAACCTTGCTTCAAAACCGTGACCCGGATTCAGCTGAAGCTAAAGCAGTTCGCCGGAATAGAGAGAAGCAGGAGAAGCGACGCCGGAAACTCCAGAGGGAAGCAGAGGCCATGGGAGCGGTCCCAGCTGTCCGTATCTCTCCTGATAAAGACACCTTCGAGATCTACGACGCCAGGACCCAGCTGGTCTACGATGAAGTCAGATCTCCACAGGAAGCATCTGCCAAAATCTTCGACCTGATGAACCTTAAGGAGAAGGCAACCCAGGCTCGTATTGATTCATTCACCGCTAAGATCAAAGGGGCTCAGCTTCTGGCAGAGCAGAAAGACTCCACCACCGAATTGGTTGAGGGTGAGGTCATGACGGCCGCAAAAGCTAATCAGGAATTTAAAGACCTAACCGAGCGCATTCGCCGGGAGTCCGAGCTTGCTGAGGTTAGTGCTGGCGGTTCTGGTAAAATTACCGAGGCTGTCATGAATAGCCAGATCATCACCGGGGTCTCCATTCCTCAGGGATATCAGGGAGCTAAACAGGCAATCAATCGCCTCTACGCTGGATCCAACTTGTTCACCCTTGTTCACGAGAGATCTCACGAGGTTCGCCGGGAACTTGAGAGGGTTGGAGAGATGGGCCGGGAAGAGCAAGTTGAATTCTTCAAGAACCTCAACTCCAAGTTTGGCGACCAGCAAACCAAAGAAGTCCGGGACGAGACCGGCAAGGTTACATCAAAAGCCCAAGCAATCAAGTTCGAGGGATTTGACTCTGACGTGGTTGACGACGTCGCCCTGGATGAAGCCTGGTCCCACCTTGCTGAGGTTATGCTTCTCCGCACCAGGAACGGCAAAAAGACCGGAATGAGAAAGCTCCTCAACGAGAACCTTTCAGCAATGATCCGCGACCGGGTCCCTGGGGCTCAGAAAATTGGGACATTCATTTCTGCGATGCGTAAGTTCTTTGGCTTGAACCTTACCCGGGCTGAAGCAATCCGACGCCTCGAACGCCAGGGAGAACTTGATTCCGCTCAGCTTGACGAGATTTCTGATATCATCCTGGGCAATACCAGCCAGGCTCAATACGAAGAGAAGGCAAAGCAAGAGGCCAAAAAGCTGGACCCTGATAATGGCAACCCAACAAACGCTGGAATCTCTGACGAGGACAATAAGAAGCGTGTAGCGGCCTTCCAGGTCTCGCATTTTGATGAGTTTTCCGAACTGGAATTTGAATACCTTCGCGACAAAAAAGAATTTAGTGACTTAATGAAGAAGGGGTTTATCACTAAAGATCGAACCATTGAGGACTTTGACGGGCAGAAAATGATTCTTCACTCGCCGGATTCTGCATTTTCCGGGGATATCCGTAAAGGGGGTGAACTCCTGGTCGAAGGTAAAGGCGGGATTTTCTACCCAATCAAGTATCACAAGGACGGTTATTTTTGGGCTTCCACTAAGGACGCCGCCGAGTCGATGGTAAAGCGTCTCAATAAACTTCTTAAAGAGAACGACGGCAAGATACTTATGGGCTTGACGTCGGCTCCTATCGACAAGTCGCTATCCTCCGTCACCATGTCCAACGCCGTCTTGGATATGATCGTCTTGAAGGGCAAGGACCGAAAGTTTAAGCTTACTAAGGCCGAGATGGTGGACATAGTCATGGATGCGGCCGCCAAAGGTGGTAAGAAAAAAGGGGACGGAATTGGTTTACGCCTCCTGAAAAAAGATTCGCTCGAGACTAACCTGGACAAAATTCGAAAACGCCTCGGCGCGACCGAGTCCACGTTTGATGATCGAAAAGCATTCTCGGTTGCCTTAATTACCGAGCTTGTTTCCCGGGTGAATAACGAACACCCACTGGGGAAGACGATTAAAAACGCTGAAGCCCTTAAGGTGCAACTGACCGACCTGTTTTCTGAAGGGATTAAAAACGAAATATTTAAAGGAAAGACTCCGTCAAAAAACCTCAAAAAATTCCCTGATGGATTCAGTCGTTCCCTGAGCGTCAAAAACGTGAAGCAGGCTCTAGGGACTATGTTTGCTGAGCCCATTCTCAAACCCTTCCAGGCAGGCAAGGGAGACAAAGGGGATCCAACTGGTTACATTTACGCTGTCCTTGAACTTAACGGGCCAGTGGAGGGTGTCGCCTCTGATGCTCATGAGAGCTATCCTATGGCGATTAAATCTACCTCAGACGAAAAGACAAAGCTTCACATCCTCTCTGAATCTGAACACTGGACAAACGTCATTAACGACCCCGAGACAGGTCGCCGTGTTTCTGAGCGTCCGACGGTTCCTAAGCTTGATGAATTTGGTGAGCAAGAGGTTGATAAAAAAGGAAAACCCAAAACCGTTTCTCGCCTCAAAAAAATATTCCCAACCGCAGGGATTACATTTAGCCCGGTCAAAGTTAACACCAAAGGCAAACCAAAGGAGGCGAGTAAACCCTTGGACTTGTTTGCTGATTCTCCCGTTCGTCCTGCTCTTTCAGTCCAGGATCCCGAGCTAATTGACCCCTTAATTGCAGATCTCAGGAACCGGATTAAATCACCTGAGGCTCAGCTGATGCTCTTGTCAGATCTCTCAAAGAGACTCGACCGGATCCGCATTGACCTGGACGACATGACCACTGAGCAGGAAGCTCGTCAGAAAAGGTTCAAGCGTCGGGGAGAAATCCAGGCAGAGCTCACCGGGCTCCGGGAGGAACTTGGTGCCCTGGACCAGGCTTATGACTTTGACCTGGAACAACTCACCGAAGATCACGAGCAACGTCTCGAGCAAATTGGCGAGGATATTGTTGCCCAGTTTGCTCACCGGATTGAGAAGGCTGAGGGTAAGGCCAAAAAGGATCTACGAGAAAGAAGACAAAGGTCC
>FUWD013185076.1_pt1 | contig 22256 bp, 24 predicted proteins | sample 1063281 | NCBI WGS metagenome assembly FUWD01 (sample SAMEA79048168, study PRJEB19326) | metagenome | biome: marine | reverse complement strand
ATCGCCCTGCTTGCGAAAGCCGCTTCGGTGCACGACGTACTTGAACCGAAAAGTATATCTCGGAGGTTCGTTCTGAAATCGAATCCCTCGAAGGTCGCCTGAAATACCTCCAGAACCGCATCGGTCTCAGTACCCTCAACATTACCTTCTACCAGCTCAAACCCGAAATGCAGGGCTTCGCATCCCGCTTCGGCGTCGCCTTCAGCGAAGGGTGGAACAACTTCCTCTCGTTCCTGCTCGGCGCCATCTCTCTCTGGCCGTTCCTCATTGCCGGCGCGGCGATTATCGGGGTTGTCAGGTTACTTTTGAAACTGAGGAAGTGAAGAGCAAACAACTTTCTTGACTATGGCAGCAGTTTGTTATAACATAAGGTGGACTTGCTCTGTTTTTGATAGACAGGAAGAGAAGCCATACCTGAAGTTCTTTGCGCAATCCTGTACCAGTTAAACTTGGTATGCGAAAAGGAACGATTTTTCACAGAACACCATGAAGAAGCTGAGACCGAGCGGCGGCTATCGTAAAGCTGCCAGTTTTCAGACGGCTACTCTGATTTACGATGCCACCTACTGGTTTTGCGAGAAGTTCATCGATTCGAGATCGCGGACGCTTGACCAGATGATTCAGGCTGCACGTTCAGGTCGGCAGAACATCGCGGAGGGCAGTCGAGCTGCGGCGACCTCTTCGCAGACTGAACTGCGGTTGGTCAATGTTGCGCGATCGAGCCTCGAAGAGCTTCTGCTCGACTATGAAGACTACCTGCGCCATCGGCATCTGAGGCAGTGGGCATCGTCGAGCGCTGAATCGAGTGCTGTTCGCGAAGTTCCGCAGCGGTTCAAGAGAGATCGGTCAGATCGGTCGGATCTGACTGAGCTGATCGATCAGGAGCGCTGGGCGCTGTATGCTTTCTGGCTGGAGCATGAGAGTGCCGAGGTTCGGGCCAATGCTATCATCTGCCTGATCCATCAGGCAAACTACCTGCTCGACCGGCAGATTGCCTCGCTTGAGGCAGCCTTCGTTGAAGAGGGCGGGTACAGCGAGCAACTTGCTGCAGCCCGTCTCGCCGAGCGGGAACGCAAGCGCAACGGGACCTCCCGGCATCCGACGCCTGCCGGGGCCATACCTTCCTGCCCGGAGTGCGGCAAACCCATGGTGTTGCGAACGGCCAGGGCCGGCAAAAACGAGGGGCAGCAGTTCTGGGGCTGTACAGGCTATCCCGAGTGCCGTGGGGTGGTGAAGGTGTAAAAGATCAGTCGGATCCGATGGATCCGACTGATCCATGAAAATCTCCGGAAGAATGACGAAGGGCACGCTGTCACCGTTCCTTGCCACACATCTCTCGCTTTTCCTGTTCCATACCAATAACAGGTACTGCATGCTGGCACGGTTCACATAGCAATCATGACCTGTATTCCTGATCCCGGTTTACACCATTCCTGCAGGTACGTTATCGATGGTTGATGTGATCGGGAGATACATGGGGGCAAGCGAGATGATGCATCCCTGCCCGATCGGTTGTTTCAGTGTTTGAAGTACCTCGAAATGGCGAATGGCATCTTTTCCCGGGTTTGCCGATATTTTTTATTTCGACGGGGTAGAGTGTCTCGTCCTGATGAATGAGCAGATCAACCTCTTTTGCGTCTTTGTCGTTTTTCGGTTTGGCGAGGCCCTGTCAGCAGCATGACGGAAGATTGTTGTGTACGGCCAAGTTCGGCTGATTTTATCATCGAGTATAAAAATAGCCGAAAACAAGATGCAACCTTTGAGACTGATGCCGGTGGCGAAACGGTTCGGCCCGTAGTTGACGGTTGCTGCTGATGAGCTGTCAGAGTTTCCTGAGTGTGCCTATTGGCAGAAACAATGTATGAGGAGCACCGACACAGGGAATGAATCCATGGTGCAGGTAAAACGTCGCTGCGCTCTCGTCTTTTGCATCGACCAGCAATGCATAGACAGCCATTGAAGAACTTGATGAGCGCATCAGTGCGTCTGCAATGAGCGTGCACCCAAGTCCCTCTCCCTGATAGTTTTTATCGATGGCGAGTCGTCCCAGTCTCGATGCCGGTACTGCATGATAATGGGGCATCTTGTCGGCCAGTTTTTCAGGCAGTTGCAGCAACGGGATCTGGGCTGCTGAAAGCGTGTAGAAACCTGCAATTCGTTCGTGACTTTTATCGATCGCCACAAAGCACTTCGTGAGATTCCTTCTAACATCCTGGCCGACACGTTCGGAAAAATATCGGTCGAGCAGGCTTGAACCGCAGCAGAATCCGGATTTCTGATGTTCGCGGTTGAAGGGGATGATCGAGAATCGTGGGACATTCATGTGCAGTGATGACCGGTCAGTCGTTCTTTCCTGTAAGTGCCGAATGCCTTTCGAAAGCACGTCGAAGAGCGTCATTTGGTTCCGGTGGATTCAGCAGGGCTTCGGCAAAAGCCTCTTGTCCCTCCATTGACAACTGAACGACAAAATTTTCTTCGATTGCCTTTGTGGCAGCATTGAGTGCTGCATGAACGACAAAATCGGTTACTGTTCTCCCCTGAATATCTGCGGCAAGTTTTATCCGGGTATGGGTTGCCCTGGAGATTCTCGCTTCAAGACGGGCTTTGCTCTCACTGCTTTGCTTTGCATCTTTCCGTGCAGCAGACCTGGCATTTTTGCTCTGTTCGTTTACGTCCGTTTTCATGATGGCCCTTGTTTTGTACGGCAATTTAACGGAATATACGAATTACAATACACATACTATTCACAAGGAACCGTGCCTCACGGTTTTTTTGTTTCTCCGGGTGCAAGCGGCAAAAAAGAGAGTACCTCTGAAAGTGATGCAGACGGGGAAAAGGTTCGGCGTCACGCAGCCAAATTTGGCTATGGCTTGCGGGCTATCTATGCTGATCTGAAAAAGTCAGAAGCTGAACATATTGCCACTGGTCATTCCATATATTCCTGCGCCATCGGCATCTGAGGCAGTGGGCGCCGTCGAGCGCTGAAGCGAGTGCTGTTAGCGAAGTTCCGCAGCGGTTCAGACCTGCTCGACCGGCAGATTGCCTCGCTGGAGGCGGCGTTCGTTGAAGAGGGCGGGTACAGCGAGCAACTTGCTGCAGCCCGTCTCGCCGAGCGGGAACGCAGGCGCAACGGGACCTCCCGGCATCCAACGCCTGCCGGGGCCATTCCCTCGTGTCCGCAATGCGGCAGCCCCATGGTGTTGCGAACGGCCAGGGCCGGCAAAAACGAGGGGCAGCAGTTCCGGGGCTGTACAGGCTATCCCGAGTGTCGTGGGGTGGTGAAGGTGTAAAAGATCAGTCGGATCCGATGGATCGGACTGATCGGACTGATCAGGATCCTCAGTGCACCGAGCATGAAATGCAGGGGTCGTAAGAGCGCACCAGCATTTCGGCGAGTTTTTCGATCTCCCGGTCGTTTTTTCCCTCTTCGATCGCCTGCCTGGCAAGGGCCTGCAGGTCGTTGTGGATGTTGGCGTTGTTCTGCGTGGTGGGAATGATGCAGTCGGCTTTCACTACCTTGCCCTCCTCATCGGTTTCCAGGTGGTGGTAGAGGATGCCGCGGGGCGCCTCGACGGCTCCCGTTGCGATGCCTGCCTTCGGGGCGAACGGGGTGCGGATATCGGAAAGGTCGGTGTCGAGCAATTTCTGGATGAGCGTTTCTGCGTCGTAGAGGATGTGCACGCACTCGACGAGCTGCGCGATGTTGCACATGAAGGGGTTGTGGCAGATCGGCCTGAGTCCCAGTTTTTCGGCGGCTTTTTTCGCTTCGGGGTGCAGGAATCCGCTGTTGTTGTTGAAGCGTGCGAGCGCTCCCGCCGCCGATGACTCGCGGCTGCACCGGGTGAACTTCGAGGTGGAGAATTCTGCGACGTACTCGTTCGTCATCGGGAGGTAGTCGTTCTCCTCCTTCCTGACGCCGTCGGTGGAGAGCAGGTCGCCTCCGATGAAGGGGTAGGTTGCGCCGTTGTGGAGCGAGATGAATTCGGTTTCACGCTCGAACCGGGGAATATCGAGGGTACCGAAGAAATCGCAGGCAGTGCCGAGCGCGGACTTACGTTCACCGATCATGTCGAGGAGCTGCTGCAGCCGAATCTTGTCTGGCGCCTTGCTGAGCCCTCCCACCACGAGGCTGACCGGATGGGTGCACCGTCCCGTTGTTACGGCGCTGATTTCGTTGCCGAGTTCCTTGAGCCCGAGACCGGCCCTGACCAGTTCCGGTTGCGACTCCAGCAGAGGCAGTACGCCCGACGTGCCGGCGAAATCAGGTGCGGCAAGAAAAAACAGGTGCAGCGCGTGGCTCTGCAGGGTTTCTCCGTGCATGGCAAGCAGCCTGGTTGTTTCCGCAGCTGTAGGCGGGGCGATCAGCATGGCCCGTTCGAGCGCCCTGATGCTTGCCAGGGCATGGCTGATCGAACAGATGCCGCAGATGCGCGAGGTGAGAAACGGTACCCGTTCGGCGCTCATGCCTTTGACCATCACCTCGAAAAACCTCGGGGTTTCAACAACCGCCCAGCTGGCTTCCAGAAGTTTTCCTCCGCTTACTGTAATCCGGATACTTCCATGGCCTTCAACCCTTGTCAGATGGCGAATATCGATCGAGCAGTCACGTTTCATGGGCACGGGTATGCTTCGAATGCGTTATAGAAACCGAGCTTTTCCTTAAGATCGCTTCGGCTGAGTCCTCGTTTTTCAACCAGTTCGAGGAATGCCGGAAAGTTGATGTCGTCGGCAGGACCCCGGCAGCCGAGACAGGGAGTTTTTCCCGTCGTGCAGACCGCATCGCATCCCGCTCTGGTGATCGGGCCGAGGCAGATCTCGCCAAGGTCGAAAAGACAGGTATTCAGCTGTTCCTTGCACTCCACGCAGACCGGATATTTCGGCAGGGTGACGAGAGAGCCGGTGACAAGGCTCACCACGATCCGTTCAACCTCCTTTTTGGCGACCGGACAGCCGGGAATGGAGAGATCGACCTTGACGATGTCGCTGATTTTGCGCACCGGGAGGGTCTCGACCGGCTGGCCGTCGTATACCTCCGCAATGCACTCTTCTATAGGGTAACGGTTTTTCAGGCTGTTGACTCCGCCGAAGCAGGCGCACGTTCCGAACGCGACCAGCGTTTTCGCCTGACGGCGGATAGCCAGAAGCCGTTCGATTTCGTCGCTGCGGCTGATGCTGCCCTCCACGAAGGCCACATCGTAGTCGTCATGTTTTTCCGAAGAGATCTCCCTGAACGTCCTGACATCGAGCAGGCTGAAGAACTCTGCAAGCGAAGCTTCCCGGTTGGCGAGCTGCAGCTGGCACCCTTCGCAGCAGGTGAATTCGAACGAGGCGAATTTCAGTTTTTCAAATGTGTAAACGGGATTTTTCATACGGCGACAGGCTTAAATTGCCTCTTTGAGGTTCATGACCGACCAGTAGTCGAAGACCGGTCCGTCGATACAGGTAAAGGTCGATCCCACCATGCAGCGGCAGCATTTGCCCATGCCGCAGTGCATCCGCCGTTCAAGCGAAACGAACATCCGGTTCATGGGGATGCCGAACCGGTCGAGATGGCTGCAGACGAATTTGAACATGACCGGCGGGCCGCATACGATTGCATAGGTGTTTTTTGCGTCGATGGTGATATCCCGGAACAGTTCGGTGATCATGCCGGTACTTCCTTTCCATTCCGCGCCGGAATGCTCAACGATCGTGTGCAGCCGGATGTGGCTGATGGTCTTCCACTCCTCGAACTGGTAGGAGAAAAGGAGCTGCGAGGGTTCTTTGGCTCCGTAGAGCAGGTGTACGTCCCGGAAGCGGTCGCGGTGCTCGTTGATCCAGAAGAGCGGCGCCCGTAGCGGGGCAATGCCGAGTCCTCCGGCGACGAGCAGTACATGGTGGCCCGTCATCTCGTCCATGGGAAACGACGACCCGAACGGGCCTCTGATGGCTACATGCATGCCGGGTTCGGTTCTGAAGAGCGCCGAGGTGACGTGCCCCGCCTTGCGGATACAGAGCTCGATGAACTCGTGATTGCTGCTGGCGCTCGATATGGAGATCGGCACGTCGCCGTATCCCGGCAGTTCGAGCATCAGGAACTGGCCGGGTTTGAAGCGGAAAATGCCGCGTTCACGGGGGTCGGCAATACGGAGCTGAAACAGTTTTTCCTGTTCCGTCAGGCTGATGATGTTGGTGATACGGCACTTGTAGCCGGTATCGGTTTTCATGATTTCCGATCTGCGGTTGAAATCCGGAACCGACGAGGCAAAGGCCTCGCGGTTCAGCTCCTGCCGGGGGATGGTGAAACGCATATCATGCATGAATCCTTCTCCATTTTCAGGTCGTTGATGACGTCTTTCGGATTGATGCCTGCAAGGCAAGCCCTGCCGCACCGGTTACAGCCAACGCAGATCTGCTGATTGCCGTTTTCGGCGAATCCCCGGTGCTGGTGGTAGTAGCGGTATTTCAGCCGGTCGCCGTTTTTGGGGCGGAAGTTGTGTCCGCCGGCTACAACGGCAAAATCGACCAGGTTGCAGGAGTAGAGTTTCCGGTTACGCGATGCTCCTTTCAGATCGATGTCGAAGCGCTCCTCGAGCGAATAACAGTAGCAGGTTGGACAGACCATGGCGCAGGTGCCGCAGTTCAGGCATTTTGACCCCCATTTTTCCCAGACGGGAGAGTCGAACTCGATGTCGAGAATGCTCGGCAGGCTGGTGACGTCAATTTCGGTTTTGAAACTGTCGCTGATCAGCTTGCGCCGTTCGGTCAGAAGGCAGTTGTCTTTGTAGGATGGATCTTCGGTCTGAAACTCCTTGAGGTAGGTGAAGGCTTTCGATGAGTTGATCGAGAGGTAGTATTTCTCTCCGATGTCCGAACAGAAGAGGTTGAATCCTGTCGAAACCGTATGGTGGGCGAGCGATTTGCAGAAACAGTCCGGAAGCGGCAGATGGTCCAGGCCGATCACGAAGGTGTTCTTGCGCTTTGCCAGATAGTAGGGCGACGGGTAGTTGCCGTTGAGCAGCACGTCGTCGAGGATGTTCAATGCGCTGATGTCGCAGGCTCTCAGCCCTATGAGCACAACCGGGTCGGCTTCGTAGGCGGAATGCTGTTCCCAGTCGCTGCCGTGAAAGCGGAAGCGTGAGAGCTCTTCGGAAAACGGCAGAAAGAAATGCTTGGCCGATGAGGCTGTCGCCGTGTAATCGAAATCGATCTCCTCGACCGAGGATACCGGCATGAACCGGTAAACCGGCTTGCCGTCGGCGGTACGGTCGGCAAGTCGAGGGCCGAACGAGTTATTGGCTTTGACCAGAGCGTCGATGAACCTTCTGAACTCCGGTTTGGAAATGACTTTGTAGATCATCTCTCATGTCCAGGTTAAAGAAATGCGGAAGGGATATATCTGCATACGGGATGCGAATGCTCTTAAGGGAAGATACGTAAAACCGTTCGGTTCATCTCCTTTTTTCAAGCACGTAAACCTTGTCGTTTTTTCTTACCTGCGCACATTTAATGGTGACGCTGTCTCCCTTGCCGGCCTCTTCGGAGGGGATGTCATTGGTGAAAAAGCTGTCTGCCATGATGGTTGCTACCCCTGTTTTAGGCCCGAGAACCGAAAGCTTGTCGCCGCTGCGGAGTCCTCTGGCAAAGATGATAATTTCGGCAACTCCCGCCTTCGGATAATATTTTTTCTACATCCCCTATGTAGATTTTTTTCTCCCCTGCCAGAGAGCCATACTCCCGGGTCCATGCATCCATGGGTTTTCCGAAATAAAATCCTTCCGAAAATCCCCGGTTGTAAACCAGGGCGAGTTTTTCTTTAAGTTTTTGTGATAAAGCATTATATCCATCGCCGAAAGCCGGAGTGTTCCGGTTGGTTGTACAAAAGTCGATGGCGTTCCGGTAAGCGGAAGTTGCGGTATGGACATATTCGGGACTGCGGCTTCTTCCTTCGATTTTGAATGCGCCGATTCCTGCGTCCATGAGAACGTCGAGAAATTCTATGGCGCACAGGTCTTGCGGACTCATGACGTAGTCGGAACCAAGCTCAAGTTCGCGGTTCTCTTCGGGATCGGTAACGATATACTGCCTCCTGCAGGGTTGAACGCATTGCCCCCGGTTGGCTGATCGCCCGAACAACTCCTGTGACATGAAGCAGCGGCCTGAAACGGCGACGCACATCGCTCCGTGAACAAAGCATTCGATGCGCAGGTCGAGATTGTCCGCTTTTATTTTAGAGGTGATATGGCGCACCTGTTCGATGGTCAGCTCTCTTGCCAGTACCACCATTTTGGCACCGAGGGCGGCATAGAACTTTACCGCGCTGTAGTTGCTGACCGAAGCCTGGGTCGAAATATGAAACGGCATGCCGATTTTCCGGCAGCTCTCGATGACGGCCATGTCCGAGCATATGATGGCGTCGATACCAGCCGCTCTGGCAGCGGAAACCGTTCGATGCATCTTTTTCAGCTCCCCGTCATAGACGATGGTGTTCAGCGCCAGATACCCTTTGGCGCTGAACTCTCTGCAGAGAGCCATGACGGAGGGAAACTCCTCCAGCTTGAAATTGCGGCTGCCCGCGCGCATGTTATAGCCTTCCGCGCCGAAATAGACGGCATCGGCTCCGGCGTTCAGAGCGGTGCGAAGGCCGGTCCAGTCGCCTGCCGGGGAGATGAGTTCAATGGCGTTGTTCTGCATGCTTTGGGTTGTGGAATTTGATTCAGGGATAATAAGAAAATGATCGGGGTTATTTTTAATTTCCGGGAGGAAGAAGTCCTCCTCGTCCACTCTTCAGGAAATTGCAATGGCTGCGCTCTCGCTCATTGCGATGGCCTGCGCTCTTCCTGACCGGCAGATTCACTCGCTTGCGCAATCGTTTGAACCCGGGGGCGTGTTTACCGAGCGCCAGTCCCGCGTGCGCTCCTCGCACAGACGCAATTCGTAGCGGCCATTAAGCGCCGGTTGTGATATTTTCCGGTATAACATGTACATTGTTTGCATTACGGAGAACCGAAAACAAGGAAAACAGTTTATGAACGAACGCCTTACAGGGAAACTTTTTTTGCTCTTTCGGCTGCGTTGCTTGTCGCAGAATTTGCCGTTGCAGCTTTCGGGGATATGTCTCCCGGTTGGATGCTTTTTATTTTCGTCATCTATGTCGCGCTTTCAGGCATGCTGTTCTCTTTCGGCATGATGCAGGAGAACGGAGGTTCCGGGATTGAAACGGTGTCGATGCGGCGGGCTCGGGCTTTTCAGGATGAGCATATGAAGGATATGCTCGACGGATATGATGTTGACGATGAGTTTCTGCATAAGGGAGCGGTTAAGGCCGCTGGAAAGCCGAAGCCGGCAAAGGAGCCTCCGCAGGATTCAGGGGCGGGTTCTCTTGAAGAGGCCATCAGGACGCATGCCGAGCTGTTCGGCGGACTTTCCCGGCTCTTTGACGCTCTCGAGCGGTTAGACGAGTCGGCTTATGCCGATCTTGCCCGGAAGGCCGGTATCGGAGATGTGTCAAAAAACGAGGTTATGGAGAAAATAAAGGGTATGGCTTGCGCCGAAAAAACGGAGATCAGGGAGACTATAAGCCGTTCTCTCGAAGAGACCATGCGGTCGCTTTCGAATGACCGTGCCGGTTTTGACGACTATATCCGCAGGTGCATGACCACTACGGAGCGTTCCGATGATTCGGGAGACGAAGGCTTTTCCGTCGATCTCGATATTGCCAGGCTCTCTCAGGGCAGCAGCGCTCCGCCTTCCGACTGGTCGCACGATCCGAAATCTGTCATGGCGAAGCTGAAGAAGCCGGGGGCAAAGCCGTGAAAATGCATGATGTACCGCCAGTAAGCAAGGCGAAACTGAAGCTGTACGGCAAACTGCACCAGAAAAAATACCGTGACAGCGAGGGTCTCTTTTTTACCGAAGGGTTTCGCACTGTAAGCGAACTTCTTGAAGCTCTTCCTGAACCCGGTCTGCTCGATGCATTGCTGTTCAGGGAGGGAGAGCAGGCCGCAGAGGGTTTTTTATGGCAATTATCCCGGCAGGGTGTTTACGCTTACGGAAAAGGAGTGTGTCCGGTTGAGCCAGACTGCGACACCGTCGGGAATTTTCGGTGTGTTCCGCCAGCAATCTGCGCTTCCTTTCGAACCGGAACAGGCAGATGGAAGTTCCCTGATTGTTGCGCTTGACGATGTGCAGGATCCCGGAAACGCAGGTACCATTCTGAGAACCGCGGCATGGTTCGGCGCCGATGCCATGATCTGCAGCGCCGGTACAGCCGACCGGTACAACGCGAAAGCGGTGCGTTCTTCCGCAGGGAGCATTTATGCGTTACCGCATTATGGCGTGGATTCGCTTGAAACGGAACTTCTTCGGCTTGCCGGGCAGGGATATGCCGTTATCGCCTCTTCGCTTGCCGGGCAGGATTTTCGGGAGTTCACCTCATGGCCTGAAAAGCAGGTGCTCGTGATCGGCAACGAGGCCAATGGCGTGAGCCGGCCGGTTCAGGCGCTTGCCCGGAGGCTTGTGCGAATCCCGCATATCGGGCCGAAACCTCGCGTCGAATCGCTCAACGCATCGGTTTCCGCGGCGATACTGATGGAGCGCCTCGCTCTCTGACAAACCCTGTTGCCTGTCTTTTCAGCTAACGATTCATTCCGCCATCTCTTACCAGCAGTACGGGATAATCGATTTCGTCGATCAGGTTGTATATGGTTTCAGAGGGCAGGTTCATTCGGTCGCCGAGTACCAGAAGACCGGAATCGGCCATGCGTATGTAGCGGGCAAGGATTCTGCTGTCCGTTATGGCGGGGAGCGTGTGGTATTCCACTCTCAGCATGTCCGGGGGAATCAGCATCGAGAGTTCATGCGCCATCGCCTTGTCGTCACCTTCGAGCTGCGGGAGCATGAGGATGTGGAGCGTATTGCCTGGTCTCAGGAGATCGATGGCAATGGCGATGGCGGATTTCGACGCTTCCGAGTCGTCATAGAGTACGAGCACGGATTCGTCCTCTGTCGAAAATCCCGTGCGCATGAGCAGTACGTTTTTCGCGCTTCCGGACAGTGCGGTTCTTGCCGTAGATCCGAGTCCTTTTCTGCAGGTCGGAGAGCGTCCGCTGCGGCCGAGAACCAGCAGGTCGGCTCCGAGGGCGGCGGCTATGACCTCTTTCGGCACCATTCCCCTGCGGACACTGAAAGAGTGGTGAACCCTGAACAGTTGCGCTTCGCGTTGCAGCGATGCTTCGGCCTGTTTGGCCTGCATGCGGAGCAGGCGTTCCAGTTCTGCGGTATCCAGGTTTTCCGGTTTCGGGCTGTAGATGCGGATTTCCTGGCTGAAGGGGAGTTCGGCCATTCGCAGAAGGTTAATGTCTTCAACGAAAATACCGAGCAGTTCGGCATGCATTCTTGAGGCAAGCTCGGCGGCTGTTTTAAGCGAGGCCATACTGTGCGGCGAGCAGTCGATGCCGACAGCAATGCTTCGTATGGCATAAGAACCTGATTTTTCAGGGGGTTTCCGGTTGCCGTGTTCGGTCTGCTGCATGGTTAATCGTCGTTTCCGTTTGATTCCGCATTGAATTTTTTCAGTTTCAGGGCCATATCCTGAAGTCTTGCCTGTACTTTCCCGTTGACACTCTCCAGAGGGTAGAGTCCGTCGGCATCTGCTTCGCCGGCCGGTATGCCGGTGAGTATTTCAATGCCTTCGTCAATATGGCTGACCGGGTAGATCGAAAAGAGGCCGGCTTTGACGGCTTCGACGACATCGTTTCTGAGCATGATATTGTCAATGTTGGAGACCGGTATGAGAACGCCGTGTTTCCCGTCGAGGCCCCGGGCTGCGCACAGGTCGAAAAAGCCTTCGATTTTTTCGTTGACACCGCCAATCGCCTGGACCTCACCATGCTGGTTGACCGATCCTGTCACGGCAAACCATTGCCGGATGGGGGTTTCCGAGAGCGCGGAGAGCAGCGCGTAAAGTTCGGCCGATGAGGCGCTGTCTCCCTCGACTCCGCTGTAGGATTGTTCGAACACCAGCGAAGCGGAGAGCGAGAGGGGCTGCTGCATGCCGAAGCGTGCTGCCAGAAAGCCGGAGAGAATCAGCACCCCTTTGGAGTGGATCGGGCCGCCCATTTCGACTTCACGCTCGATATCGATCACCTCTCCTTTTCCGAGGCTCACCCGTGCGGTTATTCTTCCGGGATGGCCGAAGCTCTGGTTTCCCGGCGAGTAAACGGCAAGGCCGTTGATCTGTCCGGTTTTTTCCGATGTCGTGTCGATGAGAATGGTGTTTCTCAGGGTCGCTTCCCGGAGCTTCTCGCGGATTCTGGAGGCCCGGACGGTTCTTGCGTCGATTGCATGCTGCACATCTTCGGCAACGACGAGGGCGCGGTCGTTTTCACGGGCGTAGTATTCGCTTTCCCGTACAATATCGGCGATGCTCTGCATGTGAGCTGTGAGTTTCGTCGCATCACCCGCGAGCCTGCACCCGTGTTCGACGATTCTCGCTACAGCTGTCCTGTCAAAGTGGCGAAGCCTGTCTTTTTCCACGATGGCTCCGATGGTGCGGGCATAGGCGAATCTGCCTTCATGGTTATTGTGCAGATCGTCTTCGAAATCAGCCGCAACCTTGAAAAGTTCGCTGAAGTCCGGGTCGTAGCTCGAAAGGAGATAGTAGAGGTAACGCTCTCCCATCAGAATGACTTTGACCTCGAGCGGTATGGGTTCGGGGTCGAGCGAGACGGTGCTGACGAGGCTGTAGAGCTGCGCAAGCGATTCAATGCGGATCTGCCGGGTTCGCAGGGCTTTTTTCAGGGCTTCCCATGCAAGCGGTTCGATCAGCAGCCTGCGTGCGTCGATAAGCAGATATCCGCCGTTTGCGCGGTGCAGGGCTCCGGCCTTGATGAGCGTGAAGTCCGTAACGAGGGTGCCCATTTGCGAGAGGTGCTCGATATCGCCTACAAGGTTCTGGCATGCGGGTTTGTCTTCGAAGACGAGAGGCGCTCCGGTCGAGCGGCTGTTGTCGACAAGCACATTGATTTTGTAGCGGTTGAAAAAGCTTCCTTTCGCGGCCGAGAGGCCGGCAAATATTTCGTGCGGGGCGCCCTCTTTTTCGAGAAAGCGGTCGAAATGTTCGATAATGTCGTTTTCCGTTGTTTCCAGATAAGCCATCACCTGGTCGAGAGAACTGTAACTGTTTTTCAGCTCCGCAAAAAGCGGTTTGACAGCAAAATCGGCTACCTGTCGGTTCAGTTCCTTGATTTTTTCCTGTGCTTCACGCTGCCATTTGGGTATCTGGGCCATGATGGATTGCATGGCGTTTTTCAGGGAGGCGATTTCCTTTTCGATCGTTTCACGTTCGCCCTCCTTCAGCAGTATGAACTCCTCGGGTTTGATCACTTCGCCGTTTTTTACGGGAGCGAAAGCGAACCCCGCGGGAGTCCGGATAAGTGCGATATTGTTTTCGGCAGCTTTTTTTTCGAGTTTTTCTATCGCCTCGGTCTGCCGTTCCTGAAATTGTTCTCCGACAGCTTTTTCCTGTGCCTGGTACTCTTCGCTGCTGAACGCCGCAGGAAGAACGGTAAAGAGCGCTTCGACAAGGCGTTCCATATCGCGGGAGAGCTCGCAGGCTTTGCCGGCCGGAAGCCTGAGCGCCGAGGGATGCCGGGGCTTTTCGACGTTATAGACATAGCACCAGTCGTCAGGGATTCCCGCCCGGGGGGCGATTCCCGAGAGGTAGTGCATGACTGCGGTCTGTTTACCCGTTCCGTTCGGGCCGAGCGCAAACAGGTTGAAGCCGTCATGCAGGATGCCCATGCTGAACCTGATAGCGTCAAGTGCGCGCTCCTGACCGGTTATTTCAAGCAGTCCGTCAAGTTCTTCGGTAGTAGTGAACGTAAACTCCAGCGGATCGCATTTCCTGTAGAGTTTGTCGGGATGCAGTGCGGAAGGTGTGGACATATCGATCGCTCTTTTCAGGTTGACCGGATGATGCGGGTTTTATAACCAATAAAAGGAATGTACGAAACCCCCGTAAAAAAAGCTCTTTTTACGGGGGTCAGGGGACGATGGCCGATGCTCGTCCGTTATTCTTCGATATTCATGGTTTTGTGCAGGACTACCGGTTCCGGGTTTTTGGTGCGGAGTCGGATATTGAGCATTTCAACGGTTACGGAGAATGCCATGGCAAAATAGATGTATCCTCTCGGGATTTCGTAATCGGCCCCTTCGGCAAGCAGGGTGACGCCGACGAGAATGAGAAAACTCAGGGCCAGCATTTTGATGGTGGGGTGGTGTTCAACGAATTCGCTGATGGCCTTTGCCGCAAGCATCATGATGCCGACGGAGATCATGATGGCAATGATCATTACTTCCACATCTTCGGCAAGGCCTATGGCCGTTATGACCGAGTCGAGAGAAAAGACGATGTCGATAATGGCTATCTGCAGCATGGTGACGGCAAAACCGGTCGCTGAAGATTGTTTCCTTTCGGATTCGCTTCCTTCAAGGCTCTGGTGAATTTCATGGGTGCTTTTTGCAAGCAGGAAGAGTCCTCCGGCCAGCAGGATGAGATCGCGTCCGGAAATGTCGTGACCGGCAAAGGTGAAGAGCGATACCGTGAGGCTCATGACCCAGGTTATGGAGAGCAGCAGGATAATGCGGGAAACCATGGCGAGTCCGAGGCCTACCACTCTTCCTTTGTTGCGTTGCGATTCCGGCAGCCTTCCGGAAATGATCGAGATAAAGATGATGTTGTCTATACCGAGGACGATTTCCAGGGCAGTCAATGTTGCCAGAGCGATCCATGCTTCAGGCTGGGTGATCCACTCCATAGGATAAAAGGTGTTACGATGGTTTAAAGGAAAAAAAGTTGTGGTAATGTAGCGAACCTTCGCGTTACTCTCAAATTGTCAGTATCGAGAAAACTATTCGAGGGATTTCGGCAGACAGGATAACGCAAAGCTGTAGCCAGGCTGAATTTATTGCAGCCTCCCGGGATTACTACTGAGTGGTATGAACAGATAAACCCTCAATCGTCAGATATGTATCGAACCCGTTCTGTTATCCGGAAAAATGTTTTTGGTCAGGTAGCCAGACTTTTCGGTTACCTTGCTCCGTACAGGACGAAATTTTTTATGGCGTTGATCGCCATGCTGATTTCAAGTCTTTCCGGTCTCGCCTTTCCCTATGTCACCGGTCAACTGGTCGATAGCGCATTGCCGGGCAGTTCAGGCCAAGGGTTTGCCGCGATAGATACCATCGCTCTCTCTCTTGTCGGTGTTCTCGGGCTTCAGGCGATTTTTTCCTATTTCCAGTCGGTATGGTTCGTCGAAGTAGGGGAACGGATTCTTGCCGCTATCCGAAAGGATGCCTATGCAACGTTGATCCGGCTTCCCATGACCTATTACGCAAGCAGGAGAACAGGCGAGCTGACAAGCCGCATAGCCGCCGATCTTTCACAGATTCAGGAGGTATTGAACTCATCGCTCTCGCAGCTGGTACGGCAGATTGCCACGCTGGTCGGAGGGGTTGTACTGATCGGGATGATATCCCTGAAGCTGACGCTCGTCATGATCTCTTCATTTCCCTTTCTTGTTCTTGCGGCAATTGTTACCGGCAGACGAATCCGTCGTCTTTCACGCAAGGCGCAGGATGAACTTGCCGCCGGCAATGCCGTTGTCGAGGAGACCCTTCAGGGGGTTCAGATGGTCAAATCATTTTCGAATGAAGCCTATGAGACCGGGCGCTATGCAGCGTTGATTCAACGTTATGTGACCGATGTGCTCAAGGTAGCGCATTACCGCGGAGCCTTTCTTTCGTTTATTATTTTCGGATTGTTCGGGGGTATCGTTCTGGTTTTGTGGACGGGAATAAGAATGGTTCAACTGGGCGAACTCACGATCGGCAGCCTGACTTCGTTTATGCTCTATACCACCTTTATCGGAGCGGCAATGGGAAGTTTTGCCGAGCTGTTCAGTCAGCTTCAGAAGGCTCTCGGCGCGACGGAGCGTATCGATGAGATTCTCGGCGAAGTTCCGGAATCGCTGGCTGCCGGAACGAATACAGGTGATTGTGATGAGCATTTTTCTCTTAAAGGTGCGGTCAGCCTGCAGCAGGTGCGTTTCAGTTATCCGGGTCGAAGGGGGGGAGAGCCGGTTCTGCAGGATATCTCCTTTGATGTCAATCCAGGAGAGCGGCTTGCGCTTGTCGGGTCGAGCGGTTCCGGTAAAACCACGCTTTTTGCGCTTCTTCAGCGTTTTTATGATGTCGATGCCGGTTATATCGCCATCGATGGAAAGAATATCAAAGAGTATCCCCTGCAGGTAATCCGTTCGGGTATAGCGATTGTACCGCAGGATATTCTTCTGTTCGGCGGTTCCATCAGCGACAATATCGCCTATGGCAAACCCGGAGCCTCCGACGAGGAGATCATGCGGGCTGCCGTTCAGGCCAATGCCCATGATTTCATCATGAGGTTTCCGGACGGTTACCGCACCCTCTGCGGCGACAGGGGGATTCAGCTTTCAGGCGGTCAACGGCAGAGGATTGCCATAGCCAGGGCGGTACTTTCGGATCCGGTCATTCTGCTGCTTGACGAAGCGACAAGCTCGCTTGATTCCGAGTCGGAAAAACTGGTGCAGGAGGCTCTCGAACATCTCATGCAGGGGCGAACCTCTTTTGTCATTGCCCATCGGCTTTCGACCATAAGAAATATTGACCGGATCGTCGTTTTAAAGGAGGGGCGCATCGTCGAGAGCGGCACGAATAAGGAATTGCTCGAAAAAGAGGATGGATTTTACCGGATGCTTTCGGCACTGCAATGTGCGTTGAACTGATCCGGTTCTTTTGCCTGAAAAAATATGCAACAAAGACAGTTTTCATCGATGCTCGATGAGCTCAGGCAGGCTTTTCAAAGCGGACTGACCGTTTCATTTGCCTGGCGCCGCGTCCAGCTTCTTGCGCTGCTGCGCTTTCTGCGGGAGCGGGAGGCGGATATCGCCGCCGCGGTCCATGCGGATCTGGGAAAATCCGCTCAGGAGACATTTCTTACGGAAACCTCATTTCTTGCAGGCGAAATACGATATGCCCTGAAGCATCTCAACGCCTGGATGCGGCCTTCCCGCAGGGTAGTGCCGCCCCACTACCAGTTCGGGCATGGCGCGGTTCACTCCGAACCCCGAGGCGTGGTGCTGATTATCGGTGCGTGGAACTATCCGCTGCAGCTCGTGCTCGCTCCGCTTGCCGCCGCTCTTGCCGCCGGGAACTGTGCGGTTCTCAAACCGTCGGAACATGCGCCCCATACCTCTGCGCTTATTGCGCGCTGTGCAGGGGAGTATCTCGACCGCGGGGCGGTTCGTGTTGTCGAAGGGGGGATTGCCGAAGCCGGAGCGCTGCTTGCCGAGCGTTTCGATTTTATCTTTTATACCGGCAGCCGGAGCGGAGGTCGGGAGGTGATGCTTGCCGCAGCTCGTCATATGCTGCCGGTTGCGCTCGAACTGGGCGGCAAGAATCCCTGTATCGTTGAACCGGATGCAGCCTTGAGAACGGCCGCCCGCCGTATCGTATGGGCAAAATTCCTCAATGCGGGCCAGACCTGTATCGCTCCGGATTATCTTCTGGTTCACGAGGATGTGGCATCCGTTCTGCAGTCGCTCATGCAGCAGGCAATTCGGGATTTTTTCGGCGCAGACCCCAGGAAAAGTCCGGATTATTCACGAATCGTCAATGATTATCATTTCACGAGGCTTGAGCGGTTGTTGGGGGAGGGAACCATTGTAGCCGGGGGCCATACCGAGAGAGCGTCTCGCTATATAGCTCCGACAATCCTTCAGGGGATTACTGCCGGTTCCGCAATTATGGAGGAGGAGATTTTCGGTCCCCTTCTGCCGGTTCTGACCTACAGGAGGTTCGAAGAGGCGCTCGCTTTCATCGGGCAGCGGGACGACCCGCTGGCCCTCTATCTGTTTTCATCGAAGGGAGCCACAGGAAAAAAGGCGCTTCGCCAGACCCGTTCGGGGAGTTTCTGTTGTAACGACCTGCTCTTTCAGTCTGCAATGCACACGCTTCCGTTCGGCGGAACGGGAAAGAGCGGATTCGGCAGGTACCATGGCAAAGCGGGTTTTGAAACTTTTTCCCTTTCGAGAAGCGTTCTCTTTAAATCGGTATTTCCTGATCCCGATCTTCGTTATCCTCCTTACGGGAGGAAAAAATTCGCCCTTCTGAAGGCGATTGTAAGGTTTTTCGGATGATTACTCATGAAAGAATGTGGTCTTGCGCTCGGCGGCGGAGCGGTTCTCGGAGCTGCGCATGTAGGAGTTCTTCAGGCGGTTGAAGAGATTGGTGTTCCCGTGGGATTTATCAGCGGAACCAGTATCGGCGCGTTCATTGCAGCGCTCTATGCTTTCGGCAAAACAGCCGGGGAGATTCGCGATATAGCGCTTGCTCTTGACTGGCTCGATCTGTCCGGGCTCTCTCTTTCACAGTACGGGCTGCTTTCGAACAGGAAATTCGGAAAAATAGTTACCGATCTTCTTGGAAGGAAAAATATCGAAGATGCCGCACTGCCTCTTGTTATTGTTTCAACCGATATCTCGACGGGGTGCAAGGTTGTGTTCGCCAGAGGGGATGTGGCTTCTGCTGTCATGGCGAGCAGCTGTATTCCCGGTTTGTTCAGGCCAATACAGCATGACGGCAAGCTTCTTGTCGATGGCGTTCTGGTTGAAAATGTGCCGGTTTCTTCGCTGAAGGAAATCGGTGCGGAAAAGATAATTTGTGTGGATTTGCTGGGAAAACATCTGTACAGGGAGCCGCAACATATTGTCGGGGTGCTGCTCAACGCTTTTTACAGCGCGATCGCCAGCGCGACGTCCGTACAGCTTGCAGGTGCCGATCTCTGCATCACACCAGACCTGTCGGGATTCAACCTTATCGATACGTCACAGATCGCGGAAATTATTCCCCGGGGATACAATGCCGCCCTTCCGTTACTTGCCGCCTGGAAGGGATAACCCATGATGGCCGGCCAGAGTACTCGCGGTGAATATCTGTTGAAATATGATCTTTAAATAAATAACTTTCAATACTGACGCTATTGTTTACGACATCCTTGCCAGCACCATATAAAAAATTATCAATACTGCCGGAGGCGATTATGGTTATGGTTTTTCGGGGGTTGTTTTTTGTTTTTATTTCCGTTTTTTTCTTCGTTTCGCAAGCTGACGCCACTACCCCCTATGTCGGCGGTTCAACCGGATTCGCATTTTTCAGCGGCGATAAACTCACCATAAACGGAACGTATCTCGGCGATCCCGAATACGATACCGGAGCAGCGTTCAGCGGGGCGCTCGGTATGGATTTCGATGGATACCGGCTCGAGGGGGAGGTTGCCTATCAGAAAAATGAAATCGATAACCTGGGAAGCGATGTCTCTGTTTTGTCGGTCATGGCTAACGGTTATCTGGATTTCCAGCTTGAAAAAAGTAAAATCATTCCTTTTGTAAGTGCTGGTGTGAGTTATGCCAAAGTCGATGTCGATGTGCTCGGCGATGACGGCAGTGACGGTTTGCTTGCGTTTCAGCTGGGCGCCGGTGTAGGCTATCAGGTTTCGCCAACGGTGACTGTCGATGCGAAATATCGCTATTTTGCCGCGGCCGATCCCGAAGTCGAAATTGGATCCTCGAAACTGGAAATGGATATCAACAGCCACAATCTTTTGTTCGGTTTCAGAGTCAGTTTCTGACCTGCATCTCTGTGTATTGCACCAACTGCGGCTCATAAACAGCGTTGTTCGTGCCGATCCGATTTTTGTTTATTCCGGAAAGTAATCGTGTGCAGATACGATCCTTTTTACCCGAATCAAGAAAAAGGAGGATGCCATGCCTATTCGCAGACTGAGGGAGTTTCTTGACAGCCACGACGTGAAATACTTTGTGGTCAGCCACTCTCCTGCGTATACCGCACAGGAGATAGCCGCTTCCGCCCATGTTCCCGGCAACGAGCTCGCAAAAACCGTTATGGTGACCATCGAGGGAAAATTGGCTATGGTTGTTCTGCCTGCATCCCGACAACTGGATCTTGAGCGGCTCAGGGATATTGCGGGTACAAGAGACGCCGGCCTTGCCGGTGAAGATGAGTTTTCATTTCTTTTTCCCGAGTGTGAGATCGGGGCGATGCCTCCTTTCGGAAATCTGTACGGGCTCGATGTATTTGTTGCCGAAGAGCTCGAGGAGGATGACGATATCGCTTTCAATGCGGGCAGTCACACTGAACTGGTCAGGCTTGCATACAGGGATTTCAAGCGTCTGGTCAATCCAGGGGTTGCGTCGCTGACATTGAAGTGACAGCTCTCTTTCTGCGGTGTGATGGTTTTTTCTCCGGAAATGTTACTTTAGATTTTTTATTGCCGGCAGAAAACTTCGCGATGGTGCGGGGATCTGCCGGTGCGTTTCATTTTCCAGAGAATCTGCTCTTATCCGGAACTCCGGGCTGCCATGAAAATTGCCTTATACGCGGGAACGTACGTCAAAGACAAGGATGGCGCTGTACGATCCATCTATCAGCTTGTCGCCTCGTTCAGGAAAAATGGTCACGAGGTTATGGTCTGGTCTTCAGACGTATCCGGGCAGGACAATCACGGGTCTCTGAAAGTTAACCGTCTCCCTTCGGTACCGATTCCGCTTTATCCCGACTATAAACTCGGATTTTTCAATGCCGTTACAAAGCGGCAGCTCGATGCGTATGCTCCCGATATCGTTCACATTTCCACGCCGGATATTGTGGGGCGCAGGTTTCTTCTCTATGCCAAAAAAAGAAGCTTCCGGCGACATCGGTTTATCATACCGATTTTCCTTCTTACCTCAGTTATTACCGGTTGGGATTTGCTCTTGGACCGGTATGGAAGTACCTGAAATGGTTCTACAATACCTGTGATCTTGTGCTTGCTCCCAATGAGATCGTTCAACGCAAATTGACAGACAAGAGTATCAGAAACGTTGAAATCTGGTCGAGAGGGATAGACCGGGAGTTATTTGATCCATCCCGACGTTCGGAGCTGCTTCGAAAGGAGTGGAATGCCGTTGAGCGAACGGTGTTTGTCTATGCGGGTCGTTTTGTGCTTTACAAGGATATCGAAGTGGTCATGAGCGTTTATGAACGGTTCGTGAAAAACGGCTTTATCGATAAAGTTCGTTTTGTCATGATCGGTTCCGGGCCTGAAGAGGAGCAGATGCGCAGTCGCATGCCGCAAGCGGTTTTTACCGGTTATCTTATCGGTACCGCGCTGCCGGAGGCGTATGCAAGCGGGGATGTTTTTCTTTTTCCTTCTACTACCGAGGCCTTCGGAAATGTTGTGCTGGAAGCTTTCGCTACCGGATTGCCTGCTGTCGTTTCGGATGTTGGAGGTTGCATGGAACTGGTTAACGCTTCAGAAGCCGGTCTTGTGGCAAATGCGGGTGATATCGATCAGTTTTATGCCCATTGTCTTGAACTGCTCGAAGATGCTCATACCCGTTCCTCCATGCGCAGGAAGGGAGTCCTTTTTGCCGAAAAAAAATCATGGGCATCGGTAAACGGAGCGCTGATAGCGCGATACCTCGAACTGATTGCTGCAGGCCGTTCTGAAGCGGCGACAAGCTGAATTGCGGGATTCCTGTACAGGCTGTCGTTACCTTGGTTTCTGTGTTTTTCGGCTTTTCCGGTTTTCAATCCCATAGTGAACTTTTGTCGGCAGGATCTACTTTTTATACCAGGGATCTGAAATTTTTTCAATCGAGGCAAAAACCATCAGTCATGAACAATAAACGCACTGCCGAAGCTGTTATTCTTGGCGCTTTTCTTTGTGCAGGTCTTGTCATAGCAGGTTATTTCGTTTCTTCGGGTATAACGAAACTCAAGTCTCTTGAACGGGCTGTTTCCGTAAAAGGACTTTCTGAAAAGGATGTGCCGGCCGATATAGCCATATGGCCGATAAAATTCGAGGTCGCTGCCGACGATCTTGGTGCACTTATGGCCGCTATCGAAGAAAAAACAGGGTGGTATCACTAGTGTCCGGTTATAAGTCAAATAAATTCAACTGGTTACAGGTATGGGTATCCTCAATCGTGCCAGCTGAGTTCGTAACTAATTGTAAAATATCGACTTTCTCGAACACACTGACACTCAGAATCTGTAGAAAAGTGTAGAGAGTTATATCCAAATTGAGTCTCTTTTTCACCAATGCAATAAGTACATATACCGAAATAGCTGTCCATATTTGCGTCTTTACTGCGTTTTCTGATGTACCATAGAATGCC
>FUWD012823048.1_pt1 | contig 22280 bp, 25 predicted proteins | sample 1063281 | NCBI WGS metagenome assembly FUWD01 (sample SAMEA79048168, study PRJEB19326) | metagenome | biome: marine | reverse complement strand
TAATACAATGCGACAATGGGGGATTCGTATTGATGAATCTTTTTTTCTAGGAGGGCTTGATAAGGGGATATTTCTTAAAGAGTTCGGTGCTGACATATTTTTTGATGACCAACACCAGCACTGCAAATCTGCCTCAAAATATGTGCCAACAGGTCATGTACCTAGCGGAATAATAAATAAGTAGCAACAAAATGATTAGATTTAACACTAAGGATTATCTAAATTCATGCCTTGATACGTCAAAAATTATTCTAAAAATAATAATTCCTTATTATTTTTTGGCTGAATTGATGCTTTACCTTGAACTGATGCAGGATATTGCGTTTGTTTTTGAACCTATCAGCGATATATTAAATTTACCAGATAAGTCATCTTTGGCTATTGCTGTTGGACTGTTATTTCAATTGTATGGTGCCATTGCTGTTGGCGCATCAATGGGCTTGAGTGTATATGAATGGACCATACTTGGACTATTTCTAGGGGTTGCACATGCTCTACCTGTAGAGTCGGCTATTTTAAAAAAACTAGGAATAAGCTGGAGATTCTCAATTATATTCCGCCTTTGTATGGCATATATAATAATTCTACCTATGCAATTTATTCCACCAGATTTGTTATTTGATGACCCTAATCTTGTTCATGAAATGATAGGTCCAGTTACAATAATTGAAAATACTGGGTGGATTTCTTTTTCATTCAGTACTATTGTAAATAGCCTTATATTGGCAGGCGAGATTATTATTGTTGTTAGTTTTGCATTGTTCATAAATCAGATAATAAAGAGTCTTAAAATTGTTAAAAACTTTGGACATAATATGAGCCATATAATGTCCCTAACAACCGGAACATTGTTGGGAATTACTTATGGCTCCGCTATCTTAATTAAAGAGGCAAAATATCTATCTAAAAAACAAGTTTTTAGCGTATGTTGCTTCTTAATGATTGCCCACGCTTTAATAGAGGACCCTTTAATTTTTCTAATTTTTGGTGCTAATTTATATGTTTTAATTGGCTTTAGGATAGTTTTAGCAATTACTGTATATGTATGTATTTATTTTTTGTACGACAAGTTTATTGAGTCATCAAATACAAAATAACTATATCTAGTATATTTATCAAATCTTCACTAAACAAATAGATCTCTTTAATAGGTAAAATAAGCTAAATATTCTTTCAATATTAATTTATGTCCAAAAACATTCAAGCAATTCGCGGTATGAATGATTTGCTTCCAGCTGACTCAGACTTGTGGCTTTTCGTAGAAAAAGTCATGTCAGATTTATTTACTTCTTATGGCTATAAATATATCAGCACTCCTATTGTTGAAAAGAGTGAGACCTTCTGTCGTGCGATTGGTGAGGCTACAGATATTGTCGAAAAAGAAATGTATACATGGAAAGAACAAAGTGGCGACTCCCTAAGTCTTAGGCCTGAAGGAACTGCCGGCTGTGTTAGATCAATGATAGAACATAACTTACCTAGAGAGGGAATTCAAAAGGTTTTCTATCGTGGACCAATGTTTAGACATGAGCGCCCACAAAAAGGCAGATACCGTCAATTTCATCAAATAGGGGTTGAGGTTTTTGGTGCGAATGGACCAAAGATAGATGCAGAGCTTATGTCTATGACTAACTCTCTTTGGCATAAATTAGGTTTGAAAGATGTGACCTTAAATATTAACACTTTGGGTTCTTCTGAATCTAGGCTTAAGTACAAAGAAATACTTAGGGATTACTTCTTAGACTGTAAAGACAGCCTTGATGCAGATAGCATAAGAAGGTTAGAAAAGAACCCTCTAAGGATTCTTGATAGTAAAAATATTGAGATGCAGTCAATTATTGAGAATGCTCCAAAGCTGATGGATAATTTGGACGACGAATCAAGAAAACATTACAACGATTTTATAAATTACTTAGAATGCCTAAACATACCTTTTCAAGTTGACACCAAGCTAGTAAGAGGGCTGGACTATTACAACCGAACTGTTTTTGAATGGACAACAAATGAGCTTGGATCTCAGGGGGCTATTTGCGCTGGAGGGAGATATGATAGTTTAGTTGAGCTTATGGGCGGAAAACCAACACCAGGTGTTGGCTTTGCTATAGGAATCGAAAGAATAGTTCTTCTATTGCAAAAACTAGATTTATTAATTCCTGAGCCTCTGTCAATTTATATAATGCCTTTGGCTGATGATGCGCAAATTAAATCAATGCAGATAGCTGATGATTTACATGCAGCATTTCCAGAGGCGATACTCTATAATGACATCTCCCACGGGAATATCAAAAACCAATTTAAAAGGGCAAACAAAGCTAATGCTGGATATGCTTTAATATTGGGCAATGATGAGATTTCTAATAACCAAGTAAGCATAAAGCCTTTGAAAGGGCAAGGCGAACAAATAACAGTAAGTATTGAAAAGATGATTAATTATTTTAAGGAAGGGGTATGAAAAACTTTATCGAGGTAGCCAAAACAGAAGATGAGCAAGTTGAACAAATAAAGAAATGGCTCAAAGATAATGGTATGCAAATTGTTGTAGGAATAGCTCTCGGGTTTGCTGCAATTTGGGGCTGGGGCGCTTACCAGAACTACCAAAAAGAGCTCTCGGTTCAGGCTAGAACTTACTACCTATCTGTTGCCTCAAGTCCTGAAAATATAGGCGCCTATGAGGAGTTACAAAGTAACTACTCTGGCACTGACTATGCTGATCAAGCGTCACTGATGATGGCTAAACACTCTGTAGATCAACAAAACTACCAGCAAGCTTTAGAATATTTGTTGCCACTATGGAGCTCAGAAACTTCATATGTAGAACATGTATCCCGTATCAGGTCAGCTATTATATATTTACATTTAAATGATTATGAAAAAGCTATTTCAGCACTAGAAACAAATAATGAAGGTACTTTTGAAGGAATATATAGCTCTACTAGGGGTGATATTTACTTCGGCAAGGGTGAACTTGTTCTTGCAAAAGAAAATTACCAAAAGGCGTTAAATGAAATTTCTGCCGACTCTGACCTTATTAACTTAATCAAGGTCAAATTAAACGACCTAAACTAAATGGTCTTTTGTTATGGGATTGCCTGTCATTTCTTTAGTTGGACGACCAAATGTTGGTAAATCCACCCTATTTAATCGCTTAAGTAGGTCTCGCCAAGCTCTAGTATCTGATTTTGAGGGGCTAACTCGTGATCGTCAATATGCTGAAGTGTTGCTCGATAATAATATAGCATGTACCATAATTGATACTGGCGGACTTACTAACGAAGAAAATTTAGTTGATAGTGGCATACATGGACAAGTTCTAAGTGCACTTGAAGAGTCAGATGTAATTTACTTCATATTAAGCGCAAGAGATGGGGTTACAGGTCTTGATTTAGATATTGCTTCAAAATTGCGGAGACTTAAAAAAAATATAATACTAGTTTGTAATAAAGCTGAAGGTTTGAAGCTTCAGCATGCTAATGAGTTTTACGAGCTAGGATTAGGCAATCCTATTCTTATTTCAGCAGAGCATGGACAAGGAATAGATTCCTTGATTGAAAATACTTTGCCTGTCCTCCCAGAGCCAACTGCCGTTGATGAGCAAGTTATGGAAGGTATATCTGTTGCAGTACTTGGTAGGCCAAATGTTGGAAAATCAACCCTGATAAATAGAATACTGGGGGAAGAACGAGTACTAGCTATAGACTTGCCTGGAACTACCCGTGATAGTATCTATATACCCTTTGAAAGAGAGGGCCAAAAATATACATTAATAGATACCGCTGGGATTAGGAGAAAGCGTAGCACTCATCACAAGATTGAAAAATTTTCAATCATTAAAGCAATTGATTCATTAGAAAAATCCCACGTAGCAATACTAGTATTGGATGCAAGAGAGGGTGTGACTGATCAAGACGCAACCCTGCTAGGAATGATATCAGATAGAGGTAGAGCTCTACTCATCGTTATTAATAAGTGGGATGGTCTAGATGATTACCAAAAACAAGAAGTGAAAAGGAAGCTTGATATTAAGCTATCTTTTGTAAATTATTCTAGCGTACATTACATATCTGCCCTGCATGGATCAGGGGTAGGAAAATTGTTCGAACCAATAAATAAATCTTTCAAAAGTGCTGGCGGCAAATATTCAACATCAGTGCTAAACAAGATACTAGCTAAGGCCAATCAGGCACATCAACCGCCACCTGTAAAAGGCAGAAGATTAAAAATTAAATATGTTAATCAGACTGATGTGTTTCCTCCAACATTTGCACTACACGGCAATCATCTTGAAAGTGTTCCTAGCTCATATGATAGATATTTAAAAAATCTATTCATTAAAGAGTTAAAGTTGTCAAATACAACAATCAATCTTGAGTATAGGAGTAGTGACAACCCGTTTAAAGATAAAAAGAACACACTTTCAACACGCCAACTTCAAAAAAAGAAGCGCCTAATGAAATTTGTTAAGAAAAAGAAATAACTATTCTTTGAAAAAAATCTAGTAACTATTCAAACAAGGTTCAAGAAAGTATAAGGTTGTGTGCCTCTTTGGCTGCACTTATAAAGCTCTCAAACAAAGGATGTCCGTCTCTTGGAGATGAGGTAAATTCTGGATGAAATTGGCAAGCTACAAACCATGGGTGATCTTTTATTTCTACCATCTCAACTAACGAACCATCTATAGATTTACCTGAAACTGTCAATCCAGCCTCTTCTAATTTTTCAATCAACTGATTGTTTACCTCGTAGCGATGACGATGACGCTCAGTAATTATATTTTTCTTATAAATATTTCTTGCGACTGAACCCTCTAGTAATGCACATTCTTGACCGCCTAGCCTCATTGTTCCACCAAGGTCAGATTCATTGTTTCTGGTATGTATACTGCCATCTTCATCCTGCCACTCGGTAATCAAACCAACGACTGGATAAGAGCTATTAGCATTAAATTCTGTACTATTTGCTTGATCCATATTGGCAACATTACGGGCATACTCAATAACTGCAACTTGAAGTCCTAAACAAATACCAAGATATGGCACACCGTTTTCGCGTGCAAACTTAACTGTAGCAATTTTTCCTTCAACACCCCTATTTCCAAATCCGCCTGGAACAAGTATTGCGCTCATATCATTTAAGCATCCGGTTCCATTTTTTTCTATTTCTTCAGAGTCAAAGTAATGAATATTCACTTTTGTTTCTGTATGCACACTAGCATGTATAAGGGCTTCAGATAATGACTTATAAGACTCTGTAAGGTCCATATATTTACCTACCATAGCAATATCTACGGCATGTTTTGGACTGCCCAACTTGTCAATCACTTTGTCCCAATCACTTAAATCAGTACCTTTTTTACATTTTAGAGATAGCTTTTCTACAACAACATCATCTAGCCCTTGTTCATGTAGACTCCTTGGTACCTTATAAATCGTATCAACATCCAACGAGGTAAAAACTGAACTCTCCTCTACATTAGTAAATAGAGCTATCTTTTTCCTTTCTGAATCTGGAAGTGGCATTTCTGATCTACATATTAATATATCAGGCTGTATACCTATACTCCTTAGCTCTTTTACCGAGTGCTGTGTTGGCTTGGTCTTTAACTCTCCTGCAACATTGATATATGGTAACAAAGTTAAATGGATGAACAAAGTATTGTCATGTCCAATCTCTAAACTAAGCTGTCTTATTGACTCCATGAACGGTAAAGATTCAATATCACCTACAGTTCCCCCTATTTCCACTAAAGCTACATCTGAGCCCTCTGCACCCTCCTTAGTTAGGCGCTTAATTTCATCAGTTATATGCGGAATAATCTGTACCGTAGCACCAAGATAATCACCACGACGCTCACGCTCAATAACATTTTCATACACTCTACCAGCAGTAAAGTTATTTTTCTTGGTTAGCTGAATACGAACGAACCTTTCATAGTGACCTAAGTCTAGGTCTGTTTCTGCGCCATCTGAAGTTACAAATACTTCACCATGTTGAAAAGGACTCATCGTCCCTGGATCAACATTTATATAAGGATCAAGCTTAAGCATGGTCACATTTAGACCGCGAGATTCAAGAATAGATGCTAATGATGCGCTGGCAATTCCTTTCCCTAAAGATGAAACAACACCGCCTGTGATGAATATGTATTTTGTTGCCATGAAAAGTAACAAAGTTGAAATGCTTATGATACCTTAATCGTGTAGAATATGTGCCACTTGAAAATAATTATTTATTGATGCAATACAAGCAATTTATTCTTCGCCTTTTCTTCTATCTAAAGGCGCATATTGGCAAGCTACTCTTTACTTCTGTAATGATGATATTTGCCACTATATTAGAGAGCTCTATACCAGAAATTACTGGCCGAATTGTTGATGAACTTTTTGCCACAACGCGTGACTCGCAAACTGCTATTTATTACTCGTTAGCGATATTTGGAGTTATTGCTCTTAGCTCTATATTTACCATAACATCAGTTGCCTCTAGCTCTTGGGTATCAAATAAAGTTATTATGGACCTAAGGGTTGATATGTTTGCAAAATTAATCAAGCTACCAAAGTCTTATTTTGACAATAACCCTAGCGGCAAAACACTTTCAAAGCTTACCTTTGATGTAGAGCAAATTGCAGCAGCAGCATCAACTATATGGCTTGACTTCATTAAATGCTTTTTTAGTGTGGTTATCCTGGTTGGCTATCTCTTTTATAAGAACTGGCAACTAAGCTTAACCCTTTTGGTGCTATTGCCTTTAGTATATCTAGTAGTAAAAGTTTCTTCTAGTCGTATGCGAAAAGCCTCCAGAAATGTTCAAAATTCAATGGGTAAAATGACCCACCTTTTAGATGAAAATATATCGGGCAGCTCTCTGGTAAAAATTTATCAGGCACAAAATCAAGAAACTACCAAATTTAGTCAATTAATTAAAAATATTCGTCATCAAAGGTTCAAGGTTGACATGACCGCCTCTTTAAATACTGGTTTTGTTAATACCCTGATTGGACTTTCACTTGGAAGTGTTGTTTATTTCTCGTCTACTCAACTAATAATGAGCGCTGGTGAGTTTTTGTCGTTTTTCACCGCTATGGGTATGCTGATAAAGCCTGCAAAAACCCTTGTAAACATTAACAAACCGTTACAACTAGCAATAGCTGCAGGTGAGAGTGTTTTTGGTTTAATAGATGAAGAGGAGGAGCCCAACCTTGGAAATATATTGCTGAAAGAATCTAAAGGAAATATAAAATATAATGATGTTACATTTGGATATGAAGCGAATTCAATTGCTGTTTCTAATATCAACCTTGACATTAAATCTGGAGAAACTGTTGCCCTAGTAGGCGCTACAGGGAGTGGTAAAACTACATTAATTCAGCTACTTACACGTTTTTATGCACCCTCTCAAGGGGTCATTGAAATTGATGATATAAATATAAATGAGTTAGAGTTAAATTCATTAAGGTCTCAAATATCTTTCGTTGACCAAAATGTGAGACTATTCAATGACACAGTAAGGGGCAATATAGCACTTGGCCAAATTGAAACTATGAGTGATAGTAAAGTAATAAAGGCAGCCAAAGCATCTAATTCCTATAGCTTTATTGAGGAGCTTACAGATAAGTTAGATACTGATATAGGGCAGAATGGTGCCAAACTTTCTGGAGGGCAAAGACAAAGGCTTGCTATAGCTAGAGCTATCGCTAAAGATAGTCCAATTCTTATCCTTGATGAGGCCACCTCTTCACTTGATTCTGATACAGAAAAACAAGTTCAAAAGGCTTTAGATAATATGCAAAAAGATAGAACAACTATAGTCATTGCACATAGACTAAGCACAGTTCAAAATGCTGACAGAATAATTGTACTTGAGTCTGGAAAAATAGTTGAGCAAGGTAAACACCTTGAACTTATAGAGCTTAAAGGTGTATACGCTAACCTATACAACCAACAGTTTGATGTTTGATAATTTTATACTTGTTCAATTGCTTTACTAGTTAAGCTATTTATTAAGTTTTGTAATATGGAATTTATAAAACTTTAGAATAAGTTTTTCGTGTAATTATGTATTATATTTGCTTGTTATTGAGCTAACTGTTTGGAGATATATTAATGACAAATAAAATAACGCCTTTCGACTGGAAGGACCCATTCTTTCTAGAGGGTCAATTGTCAGGAGAAGAGAAACTGATTCGTGATACCGCGCACGATTACTGTCAGGAAAAACTAGTCCCAAGAATTTTGATGGGCAATCGTAATGAGCATTTTGACCGAAATATTTTGACAGAGTTAGGGGAGCTAGGGCTATTAGGGTCAACCCTACCAGCATCAGAAGGTGGAAGTGAAGTTAGTTACCTCAGTTATGGTTTGATTGCTAGAGAAGTTGAAAGAGTTGATAGTAGCTATAGGTCTGCTATGAGTGTGCAATCCTCTCTTGTTATTCACCCAATATACTCCTACGGAAGTGAAAATCAAAAGAACAAATATTTACCAAAACTTATTTCTGGAGAGTGGGTTGGATGTTTTGGTCTGACGGAGCCAAATTCGGGTAGCGATCCGGCATCTATGTCCACAAAAGCTGAAAAAGTTGATGGTGGTTATAAACTTACAGGAAACAAAATGTGGATTACAAATTCACCAATTGCTGATGTGTTTGTTGTGTGGGCAAAGCTTAACGGTGTAATTAGAGGATTCATTTTAGAAAAAGGCATGTCGGGATTATCTGCACCCAAAATTGAGGGAAAGTTTTCTCTTCGTGCTTCTATTACTGGTGAAATTGTTATGGATTCTGTTTTTGTGCCTGAGGACAACATGTTTCCAGAAATAAAAGGACTTAAAGGTCCTTTTGGCTGCCTAAATAAAGCAAGATACGGTATCGCTTGGGGAGCAATAGGTGCGGCTGAATTTTGCCTGCATGCTGCAAGAAACTATACACTTGAAAGGAAGCAATTTGATAGGCCTTTGGCTGCAAACCAGCTAATACAAAAAAAACTAGCTGACATGGTAACAGAGATCGGTGTCGCCTTGCAGGGATGCCTACAAATGGGCAGATTGATGGATAATGGCCAGTGCCCAGTTGAACTTATATCGATGATGAAAAGAAATAGTTGTGGTAAGGCACTTGATATTGCAAGAACAGCAAGGGATATGCATGGAGGCTACGGCATTAGTGATGAATTTGGCGTAATACGACATGTAATGAACCTTGAGGCAGTAAATACCTACGAAGGTACTCACGATGTTCATGCTCTGATACTAGGTAGAGCTATAACCAATATACAGGCATTTTATTAATGAATGGGGCACTTGAAAATATAACAGTTATTGACATGAGTAGAGTGCTAGCTGGGCCATGGGCTTCTCAGATGTTAGCCGACTTTGGTGCAGATGTAATTAAAATTGAAAGGCCAGATCATGGTGACGAAACTCGATATTGGGGGCCCCCATTTATAAAAAACAAAACCCCTAACCAGCCCCCACAGTCAGCATATTACCACTGCACTAACCGCAACAAAAAATCTATAGCAATTGACATAAATAAGCCAGATGGTCAAAAAATAATTAAAGATTTGATAGTTAAATCTGATGTTTTAATCGAAAATTTTAAAGTTGGCGGTCTGATTAAATATGGACTAGATTACGAATCTATAAAAAAACTAAACCCCAACCTTATTTATTGTTCTATAACAGGCTTTGGTCAGAATGGTCCATCTGCAAATAGGGCAGGATATGACGCGATGATTCAAGGTGAGGGTGGGCTAATGAGTATAACCGGAGAGAGTGAAGGAGAGCCCATGAAGGTGGGGGTGGCTTTGGTAGATGTTATGGCTGGACTATATTCTTGTAACGCAATACTAGCGGCACTAATGGCTAGAAACAAAATAAAGAAGGGGCAACATATAGACATATCTTTGTTAGATGTTCAGGCGGCAACACTTGCAAATCAAGGAATGAACTACTTGTCCACAAAAAACAACCCAAAAAGGCATGGCAATAGTCACCCCAATATTGTGCCATATCAAACATTTAAAACTAAGGATGGCAGAATAATTCTAGCGATTGGTAATGACTCCCAATTTAAAAGATTTTGTCAACTAACTGATTCCAATTACCTGTCTATTGACAAGAAATACGAGTCTAACGAAAACAGAGTAATTAATCGCGAAACTTTGATTCCAATTTTACAAAAAATATTACAAACAAAGCCTACCCAATGGTGGATCAATAAACTAGAGTCAATTGATGTCCCTTGTGGGCCAGTCAACAAGCTATCTCAAGTATTTGAGCATCCACAACTAAAGCACAGGAAATTAATAAAGCAAGTCCCTGACAAAGATGGCAATTTGGTAGACACAATTGGATCTCCAATAAACCTTAGTGAGACGCCATTGATTTATAAATCTGCATCGCCAGAGCTGTCACAACATTGTGAACAAATTCTAGAATCTAGTTTGGGTTACAGCAAAAATAAAATTTCTGAACTAAAAAGATCAAAAATTATCTCTTAAGTTAGGCGTTCAAGTGCTTTGCGAGAGTCTAGCTTGTCTCTAACCATTTCTGCAGCATCCTTTATTGTAGGTGCCATATCAAGATGCCACATTATTAAACTTGAGGAGTATAAGAGACCATCATAATACATACCCTTTTCCCCCGATAAGGCTGCCATTCCAAGATTAGTTGTGTACTCTGCCAGATCTTTTATATTGTGCTTAATATCGAAACTTTTTGGAAATGAAATAGCGCGCAAATCTTGTTTTATACCTAAAGATGTTGGATCTATCTCAACACGCTCACGTTCCTGATTTCCTTTGTAAGAAATCATCAAGCCTTTCTGCCTAAGTGATGGCACAACGCCACCCTCAACTCCACGAATAAGCAACGAAGTATTAACACCTGCAAAATCAGCAAGCTCTGCATATTTTGGAGGATAAGGTTTATGGACATAGCCAATTATAGAGTGGGTATTATTACCTCTCAATGGCGCAATTAATGTCTCGATAGTGTTAATCACAGTCCTCTTAATTATAAGGTTGCGCAAAGGAACCAAGTTATATAGCTCTTGGCAATAACTCTTTTGGTCTACATATGCCCAACCCAAATTACTATCTTCAAGCCTCTTTTTTGCATCTGACGTTGTATGGGATACATCTAAACCCAGTGATTCATATATGTGTCTATGAGTTAGACCATACTTAGGAGATACGCTGTCGAGCCCGTGAATTACAGTTGGCAAACCTAGTTCAGCCAAAAGTGGTGGCAAAAAAGAGGACACAGGGATGGACCTGTTATAACCGCTATAAGGGTCACCTAAGTCTACTAAATTATCAACCTTTACTTTTAGTTTGTTTGATTCCTCTAAAACAGCAGCAAGTATGCCTTTATTTTCTTCCATGGTTTCGCGCTTCATTCTCAAAGAGATAAGAAAAACTGCTGACTGAACATCATCTATCTCGCCACGAAGGACTCCATGCATTGCATTTTTAGCCTCTTCAAAATCAATGTTTTTACTAAGATCAGGACCGGTTGCGATGCGCTGGATTATTGAATGCATTAATTCTTGATAATTCATATCTACTAAACCTTAATATATAAATCGCTATCTTCTTGTTTTATTTCGAACATCTGCAAATTTTCAACATTGTCATCTGAGCTATGCCCATTATCAAGATCGAAACTATATCCATGCAAAGAGCAATTTATTCGGTTATCTTTGATACAACCAAGAGTGAGTTTAATTTCCTCATGAGGACAACTATTAAGAGCGCAAAATAATTTCCCATTGTTACACCCAATTAACAACTCCTTGCCATCTATAATGGCCTCTTTCATTGTGCCCTCAAAGGGCGCAATACCATCAAACTTAAGCCACATAACTAGTTTAAGAAACTCCAGACACTGTTACTATCTAACCTAGATTTGCATTGATTTAATTGATTTTTGTATTGTTTTGCGTTGCTCTCTACGTTTTTTGCAACTTTTATAAGCCACCCTTTAGATGAGTATGACTTCTTGTTGAATCCTCCGTGACCCTCATGGTAGGCTAGGTACTGATTAAAAGTGTCGGACTTACTTATGCCTGAACGCTCATATGACTTATTTATATACCAACCAACAAAATCTGCTGCATCATCAAAATCATCTCTGTCAGCACTATTGTTACCGGTTTTCAGTTTATACCAATCCCAAGTCTCATCTTTGACCTGCGCAAATCCATATGCCGAGCTAGGTCTAAACCAAGGTAGAACACCAAATAGTTTTCCTCTTGGTGGTTTTGCGTCAGAGGCAAAGTGGGACTCTTGATAAATAATTGCCAGCTGTACGTGCATCGGAACTTTATATTTCTTAGAACTTGCCTTAATTGACTTGTACCAACTAACCTCTTCGTCAAGTAAACTACATATATCTTTTACTTCTATCGCAGGGGTTGAGAAACAGCCACCTAACATGGCTATTAAAAAAGCAGGAATAAATAATCTATAAATCATTACTAGGGATTAAAGAAAACTTCGTAAACAACAATGGACTGCACAATAAACAAAACCAAAAACATTGCCTTTATTGATGAGTCGGTAAGAGGGCCAGATTCGGTTTTTTGTTTTTCCAGCCCAACATTTATAGCAACAAGCCCTTTTTCAGTACTTTCTGTGCCAAACACTACCCGTGTGTCAGCTCTAAGGCGTGATTTATTTTTAATATTTTTTTGATGAACAAAATATTTTTCACCATCGTCACCCGTTATAAAGCCATACCCTTTAGTGCCGAACTGTGACACTGTGCCTTTCATTTTTCTAATCATTTTCCCCTCTTTTTTTTGCGAAGACAATACGTCGCTGTTTCAAAAAAATCAATTCCTACATCTATAAACTTAGGCTCAACATTATCTTCAATACGCTCTAAAAGCTGAAAATCAAAGCCATCACTATAAAGCAATTCAACCTCATTATTGCTAACTGCAAATGGAGGTCCGCTTTTTTTTAATTGCGGATAATCGATTGTTAACAATAACACTTTACTATCAGTAGGAATTATAGAGTATAAATGGCTGGCATATTTTCGTCTTAAATCTGCAGGAAGTGCGATTAGTGACGCCCTATCATATACACCAACTATAGAACTAAGAATGTCGGCGTTTAAGTCAAAATAATCACCACAATAAATGCTAATATCATCATTATAGTAAACGACAAAATTGTCTAGCACCTTTACTGAATAGCTAATTTCATTTTCGTCAAAAAATTGTTTAATCCCTAGCTCACTTATTTCGACCCCTATAACCTTAAAGCCTTGATTTATAAAATGTATCATGTCTTTAGTTTTTCCACAAAGAGGAACAAAAACTAAATCTCCAGGCATAAGACCGAGGCATTCAATAAACTTTGTAAGTGAGTCATTTATAGACTCACTGTGCCACCCTATCTTTGAGTCTTTCCACCTCTGTATCCAATCTGTCATATCTGTACCTTTAAGTTATAATATTGAGCATGAGAATAAACCGCCCCAGCAGAAAAACTTTGATGCAACTATTGATGGTTATTTTAACTATTTTTGCCATACGTTTGTGGCAACAGCAGGACTTAACTTATGGCAAAGTTCCTAGCTTCTCTTCTAAAACATTGAGCGGCAAAACAATCACATCTGAACCTCTAAAAGATGAACCTATGCTGATACATTTCTGGGCCACATGGTGTAAGATTTGTAAAATAGAGAATGACAATATTCAAACTATAAGTGAAGACTATAAGACTTTGAATATTGCAATGCAGTCTGGTAGTGATGAAGAGGTTATTCAATTTGCCAAAGAAAACAACCTAAAACTTGACAACATTATTAACGACATTTCTGGAACTTTAACTAAACTTTTCGGGGTCAATGGAACTCCAACTAGTTTTATTGTTAACCCTGATGGGGAGATACAGTTTAGCGAGGTAGGATATACAACAAGGCTGGGGCTTTGGATGAGGCTTTGGTGGTCTAAATCGTGAGCGTTGGCGACTGGAAAGAAATATTAAGTGGAATACCTGAGCAGGAATATTTCGTTAAATTGTTAAACTTTCTAAACAAAGAATGTGCAAAAAACAAGGTTATATTTCCACCAAAAGGGCAATGGTTCAAGGCATTTGAGCTGACCAGTTTCAATGATACACAAGTAGTTATATTAGGTCAGGACCCCTACCATGGCAAAGGTCAGGCGCAGGGGCTAAGTTTTTCTGTAAAAGAAAATATCCCTATCCCTCCGTCGCTTAGAAATATATTTAAGGAGTTGCAAAGCGACCTAGGATGTACAATTCCCAATAATGGTAACCTAACTGCCTGGGCTGAGAATGGGGTATTGCTTCTTAATAGCGTTCTAACAGTTGAAATAAACTCGCCAGGTTCCCATGCTAACCGTGGATGGGAAACTTTTACTGATAGCGTTATTGAAATTCTAAGTAAAAACAAGAATAATTTAGTTTTTATGCTTTGGGGTGCTTATGCACAAAAAAAGAGGGACTTAATAGATGCAGAAAAGCACCTAATCCTTACCTCTCCTCACCCATCCCCCTTCTCTGCACATACCGGTTTTTTTGGATGTAAGCATTTTTCTCAAGCCAATAAATATCTACAATCACACGGCCATCAATTAATTAACTGGGAACTATGAAACTAGTAATCGATGATGCATGTTTTGCTTATGAATCCATATTTAGTGAATTTGGAGAGGTTAGGGCAATTCCAGGTAGAGATATAAACAAAAAATCAATTAAAGATGCCGATGTACTTATTGTACGATCAAGAACAAAGGTTGACAAAGAGCTACTCGATGGTAGCTCTATAAATTTTGTCGGCTCTACTGTAGCTGGACTTGACCATATAGACCAAAGATACTTAAAAGAAAATAATGTCGCTTTTTTTTCAGCCCAAGGATGTAACTCAATGGCGGTTGCAGAGTTTGTTATTTGTGCATGCGTTAATTTAGCTGAAGACTTTAACTTTAAACTAAAAAATAAAACCCTGGGTATTATAGGGGTTGGAAATGTCGGCTCTAGGCTTGCAAAGAAAGCCGAAAATATGGGAATAAGAACTTTTCTTAACGATCCGCCTAGACAAGAAAGAGAAAATTTACCGCACTTTGTTGACCTAAATACCGCACTAAATGCTGACATCGTAACATTTCATACCCCTCTCACTAAAAATGGCAAACACAAAACATATCATCTTTTGAATGAAAATAATTTTTCTTGTATAAATGACAAAACAATTCTCTTTAATGCTGCTAGAGGTGGGGTAATTGATGAGAATATATGGCAAAAAAATAAAACATTAGCCAATGTCATTGATTGCTGGGAGAACGAACCAAAAATAAATTCAGTGCTCCAAAACAGTGCTTACTGGGCTACGCCACATATAGCAGGTCACTCTATAGATGCTAAATTTATGGGAAGCTATATGATTTATGAAAAATTGTGCTCCTTTCTTAATAAGGATCCAGATGAAAGCATTAACAGTTTAGTCAGCACAAAAACTATGGTTATCAACAAAAATAGCCTAAAAGAGGTCCTAAACACTATTTATCCATTTAGTCAAGATTCGTATGCCATAAAAGACATAAATAACTTTGAGGATTACCGTAGAAACTATCCTGAGCGCTACCAATGGCAACACTACAAGGCAAACTTTAAGCTGCCATGAAAAATTATTTAGAGTAGACTATTGGGAACAAGTCTTCCCTTAATTGTTCTCCATCTGTTTGATTTATGTTTTCAAAATTTGGAGAGGTCTTTCCAGGTCTTTGTTGGTACCTTGCGTCGTCACCTATTAGCCTCATAGACAAAGTTTGTGTTTCCTTGCTATGGGTGTTAGCTTCAGCACTATGAATTAATTTATAGTTAAATACAACCGCATCGCCCGGCTCTATTGACCATTGCTTTATCTCAAAATTGCCTTTATCCATTTCTGGAAGGTCCATAAACAATGCATCGTTTTGATAAAAACTTTCGTTTGTAGACCAGCTTGTTGGGCGAATATATTTTGATAATTTGTGACTTCCGAGGGCGCATTTAAGCGAAAGCTTTTTTTCTCTCTTTTCTAATGGTATCCAAAAACTTATAGTCTGATCTCCTTCAATAAAGTAATAAGGCATATCTTGATGCCAAGGTGTGGCTAATACAGAGCCTGAATATTTGTGAAGATAATGGTCGTGAAAAAATTGTACTTTGTTTGATTGCATCAATTCAGCAGAAATACGAGCTAGATCTGAATTGGTAATAAAGTCACTATATTCTTCTATTTTTGTCCAATTACAAAAATCTTCGACCATTGCACCGGTATCACTATCTTTGTTGTGAAATAGAGCTCTTCTGCTTGGATTAGCTATATTATAATCAGCCCCCTTCTTTAGTATAGGTATCCAATCATTAAAAACTCCTCTTAGAACTACAGCACCTTGGGTGTTGAAATTTGTTATGTCTTTATTGCTTAGCTGCATTATTTTTATAAATTTATAAAAATAAATTAGTATAGTACTTAAGGAAGTAGTAAATACTAAAAAAGCTACCAAATAAAATAACTACCCTTCTTAGCCATATAGCTGACAACCATTGTGCAAATCTTGCTCCTATTAAGCCACCTATCATAGCGCCTATAAATGCAGCTATAGTATAGTCCCATGCAACAATACCAGAGATAGCAAAAATAATCACAGCCACTAAACTAATAACGGCTCCCAGTAAATTTTTTAATGCGTTGTTTAGTTGGATATCACGAATACCTAAAATTTGCAGTCCAGCCATCAACATAATACCTAGACCTGCCCCAAAGAATCCTCCGTAGATAGCAAATAAAAACTCCATAATCCTTGTAGATACATTGTGCTTTATTCTCTTCTGATCATCAGAATAAGTGGCTATATACTTACTTATACTATCTCCATATGTAAACACAATAGTGGCAAATAATATCAAAAATGGGACTAATTTCACAAAAGCAGAATTACCAGTAAAGATTAATATTAGGGCGCCAATACCTCCCCCCAAAAGCGCAATAACAATCGATAGTCGGATATCTCCTGAGTAATTAGATAGTTGTTTTCTGTAACCAAATACAGCAATAGTGTTTCCAGGCCATACAGCAATCAAATTAGAAGCGTTGGCAACAATTGGCGGTATCCCGGTCGCTAAAAATGCAGGGAAAGTAAAGAAACTTGCTCCACCAGCAATGGCATTAGTAATACCGCCAACTAGTCCGGCAAAAAACAGCATTATATAGACAAATAATTCCATCAATAAATACTTAATTCAATAATACTAAACAAAACGCATATCCTCTAAAAATGGAAACTCTTTACGGGTTAAATTGACCATCTCTAAGTCCAATTCACAAACCCCATACTCGGTCACATTGTCAGTCTGCATTAGTACATCTCCTGATGGATCAATTACCATTGAAGAGCCGTTATATTTAAGGCCTACGCCGTCTTTTCCAGTCCTGTTAACTCCAACAATGAAGCACTGATTCTCTATAGCTCTTGAGACTAATAAATGCTGCCAATGTCTTTCGCGAGTATCTGGCCAATTGGCAACTACAAAGATAACTTTGGATATTTTAGCCACTTTACGAAAAATTTCTGGGAACCTTAAATCATAGCAAATAAATACTGAGCAAGGAACTTTTGCTAGTTCAAATACAACAGTTTCATCCCCCGAAAGGAAATGCTCTCCTTCGTTTGCGTAATTGAAGGGATGAATTTTTATATACTTGGCTAACTCTTTTCCTTTATTGTCAAAAACTATAGCGACATTTTTGGCCTTATTGTTTGTAGTTTTTTCACTAATACCAGCAATCAAGTTAATAGAGTTATCGATTGCAAGATTTTGCAAAGTTTTGTACGTCAAACCCTGTGGTGACTCAACATACTTGTCCATGTCAGCTACAAATCCTGTATTAAATACTTCAGGAAAAATTACCAAATCACAGCCATCTTTTTTGGCTCTCAAGATAAATCTTTCTGCCTTTTTAAGGTTTGATTTAACGTCCTGCCAAGAGATATTTAGTGATATGGTAGCAATCTTCATGAGAATTATTGTTATATTTCAAAACGATTATAAACATATTTAATATTATGTCTGCATAAGTAAGAAATTAAACAATAAAAAATAGTTAAAATTGTCGTATGAATAAAATATCAATACAGGTTGATGATTTTGACGTTAGTCATGAGGTTAAACTCGCCCACAATAATAATGCTGATATAGGTGCGGTAGTGTCTTTCTTGGGTTTTGTACGTGATTTAACTAATGAAAATATTACTAAAATGACGTTGGAGCACTACCCAGAAATGACTGAAAAATCGCTCCAAAAAATTGCTCAACAAGCTCATTCTAGGTGGAAGCTTGGCAATATCACAATTATCCATAGGGTTGGTGAGCTAAAGATTAATGATCAAATTGTATTAGTAATAACAACAAGCAAACATCGCAAGTCAGCCTTTGAATCTTGCGAATTTATTATTGACTATTTAAAAACTCAAGCACCATTCTGGAAGAAAGAACATACAGCAAAAGGTAGTAAATGGGTAGAAGCTAAAAAAAGTGACGAATCCAGAAAAGAAAAGTGGAGCTAGATAGTATGCTTAATGATGTATGAGGTATATCAATACAAACTAAATATATCTGTCCAAATCTTTATTAGAGTTAATATTTATAAACATATCTTTATAGTCTGAGAAGTCTACCTGATATGTTTCGTTGCTTTCATACCAAGCCCTAAGTTTTCTCTCGCCGGTATTTAGAAAGGTCAACAAGTCATCCTTAAGGCTTGACTTTACTAAAGCAAAAACAGGTTGCATCTTTTCTCCATCATTTGCAACACAAATATCGCAACCTCTTGATTCCATAGCCTCTTCTAACCGATCAATTAGCACACCTTTCACGAAAGGACTATCACAAGGCAGTACCAATAAGTATTTAGTTTGTGTAACCTCCATAGCGGCAGATACCCCAGCTAATGGACCTTGAAATCCACTAGTATTGTCTTTAATAACTGTGCCAAATTCTTGATATAAGTCAATGTTCCTATTAGCGCTCACCAATATACTATCAACTTTGCCAGTAATCTCATTAAAAACATAGCTTATTAATGGATTATTGTTGAAAAGAATTAGGCCTTTGTCTTTACCTTGCATTCTGGTAGATTGGCCACCAGATAATATTACTGCTGTAAGGTTACTTTTATTCATCTTAGGTGTTATCTAATTGCTAAAGAATATGTTTATATATGATACAATCAATATGATAATTTAAGCGCTATTTATTGAACTATGAACAATCAGCAAGTCGAATGCGGATGCGACGAAATACCACAAAGTTTACTGTCTACGGATGAAGCCTTAGATATATTATTGGACTCTGTTAAAGTCACCAGTAAAACCAGTTATTTGGAACTTGATGACGCTCTTAACGGTATTCTTGCAATCGACCTATATTCAAGTATTAATGTACCTGATTTTGATAATTCGGCTATGGACGGATATGCTATCAATCTAGAGACTGACAAAGTTAATATTCCTGGTGGACTTACATTTGATATCACTGATCGTATAGCTGCAGGCAGTATAGGTAATAACTTGTCTCCTGGTTGTGCTGCACGTATTTTTACTGGAGCCCCTATACCTAAAGGTGCAAACACAGTAATAATGCAAGAAGAGTGCAGTCTTACAGATAACGATTCAAAAATCGAAATTTATCGCCCTATATCGCTAAAAGAAAATATTAGACCCAAAGGAAACGATATAGAGATTGGAGATCTAATTCTTAGATCGGGAATAAAACTTATGCCACAGGACATTGCTCTTGCTGCGTCAGTAGGAATTAATAAATTAGAGGTAAGAGGTAGACTGAAGGTTGGGGTTTTCTTTACAGGGGACGAGCTTGTTGACCCTGGAATTGAAGTAAAGCCAGGTCAAATCTATAACTCTAATCGTTATGCATTGGTTGCCCTTCTTAATAATCTCGGTTGCGAGATAATCAACCTAGGAAATATTGAAGATTCTCTAGATTCTACCTGCAAGGCACTAGAAACACTTATGCATGAATGTGACATTATTATGACTACTGGAGGTGTTTCTGTAGGTGAAGAGGACCATGTTAAGCCTGCCGTAGAATTATTAGGTGAGTTAAGTCTATGGAGGATAAAAATGAAGCCAGGAAAGCCTTTAGCCTTTGGCAAGGTTGGTAATGCTGCATTTATTGGTTTGCCTGGCAACCCTGTATCCGCTATAGTTACATTTTTATTATTTGCCAGACCTTTTATCAAAAAGATGCAGGGCTATTCTGATATCCTAAACAACACTATCAAGGTTGAATCAAATTTTGACTGGAACATCTCAAAATCTAGGCGCGAGTTTATAAGGGTTAGGATTGACAATTCAACCATTCCACCTAAGGTAGAAAAGTACCCCAAACAGGGTTCTGACGTCCTTAGCTCTATTGTTTGGGCTGATGGGCTTGCTGAAATACCCGAAAGGAGCACTTTTAGTTCAGGCGAGATACTAGACTTTTACCCATTCATAGAAATGACATCATGAAACTAACGCACTTAAATGAAAAAGGCGACGCACAAATGGTCGACGTGTCAGCAAAAGAAATAACTACTAGGGTTGCTATAGCTAGCTCCGTAGTAAGTATGAAAAAAGAAACCCTCGATTTAATAATTTCAGGCTCTCACAAAAAAGGAGATGTCCTTGCTGTAGCTAGGATAGCGGGAATACAGGCCGCTAAAAAATGCTGGGATTTAATTCCCTTATGTCATCCATTAATGCTGTCAAAAGTAACTCTAGAGATTAAGCCAAATACCCAAAACTCAAGTATTGAAATTAAAGCACTTACAAAGCTAGACGGTAAAACTGGCGTTGAAATGGAGGCACTAACTGCAGCTAGCGTTGCTGCTTTAACTATATATGATATGTGCAAGGGTGTTGATAGAGGCATGGTAATTAGCGATATAAAACTATTAGAAAAGACTGGCGGTAAGTCTGGGACATGGAAAGCACTTTAGTGAGCACTCTAGTTGACCCATTTAATAGAAAGATAAATTATCTGAGAATTTCAGTTACTGACCATTGCAACTATCATTGTCTATATTGTAGAGACAAAGAACACAGAACTTATACAGCAAGAAATGAAGTATTGTCATTTGAAGAAATTACAAGAATTGTTCAACTGTTTAGTGAACTAGGAATATCTAAAGTTAGGCTTACCGGTGGTGAACCTCTACTAAGAAAAGATATAACTAAACTTGTTTCGTCACTGAACAAGATAAAAGGAATTAACGACATACCATTATCTACCAATGGTCATTTGTTAGCGCCTTCTGCTGAAAAACTAAAAAAATCTGGAATTAATAGGGTTAATATTTCAATCGACTCTTTGGATGCTGAAACTTTTAAAAAGGTTACTCGTGGAGGTGACATTGTTAAAGTTATCCGAGGAATTGATGCAGCAATTAAAGCTGGCATAGGGCCTATTAAAATCAACATGGTTGTGATGAAAGGAATTAATGACAAAGAGATTGAGCCAATGATCGATTTCGCATTTAATCGCAATATTGATGTAAGATTCATTGAAACAATGCCAATAGGTATAGCCGGGATTGACGTCGTTGATAATTGCTTTAGTGAAGAAGAAATTTTAAAAAGAATACACAAGCACCTACCAAACCAACTAACTACAATTAGACCACACCACACTGACGGGCCTGCTAAAAGCTTTCTTATTAAGAACTCAAAATCAAGAGTAGGGACTATCTCTGCAGTTTCAAACAACTTTTGTGCGAGCTGTAATCGCATAAGATTAACCGCCAAAGGGCGTCTGATTTTGTGTTTAGGGCATAAAGATTCAATTTCATTACGTGATTTAATTAGATCAGAAATGAGTGATGATGAAATAAAAGAACTGATTATTAATGCAATCAACAAGAAACCAGAAAGGCACGAATTTAATAAAGAAATTTATAATATTGATAACGCTCAAATGGTGGAGATTGGCGGATGAATATACTTTACTTTGCTTCGCTTAAAGAGTCACTAGGAATATCTAAAGAGTATGTCAAGCTAGATTGCAACAAGACGGTAGGCGAATTAAGAGCTTGGTTAATTGGCAAATATGGCGAGAAAAACTTTCCAACTAATATTCTTTGTGCAGTTAATCAGGAAATTGCTAATAACTCAGTAACTATAAATAATAAAGATGAAGTAGCATTCTATCCTCCAGTGACCGGCGGATAAATTAATATAATTTTTTTATTTCTCAACAAACGTA
>FUWD013020974.1_pt1 | contig 22283 bp, 16 predicted proteins | sample 1063281 | NCBI WGS metagenome assembly FUWD01 (sample SAMEA79048168, study PRJEB19326) | metagenome | biome: marine | reverse complement strand
AGTATTTGCCAATAAAATAAATCAAAGTCCTGATTTTGAATTAGCGCTGCATCCTCATTCTAATATTGTGTGCTTCAGGTATTTCAATAAAGATATTTATGATAACCAATTAAACGATCTTAATAGTGAAATACGAAACGAGATACTTGTAAAGGGTGAATTTTACATAGTTCAAACCTTATTAAACGATATAGTTTATTTGAGAACCACACTAATGAACCCTAACACAACGTCTGAAATTCTTAGTACGCTAATAGAAGAAATTAGAAGGTTGGGTGAAGCAAAATTATCATCTTATTTAAGGAACAAAGGCGATAGTAATTTAGGATGATATACAATCTGTTAAATATTAAATATTCGGTTTATTTAGTTTTTGCTTGATAATATTTGCAACGCTTATTGGAACATATTTTTCCCAATCGGGATTGCCATCGGTAATCATTTTGTGCACTTTCCTCGTTGTTATATGTAATTGATTCATCATAGCACTGGTAATATCAAGAATGAATCGGTTTTCTTTAAGATAATTGAAAAGCATCTTAACATCATCATCCATATTAATATCTTGTGAAACTATAACATCATCACCTTCAGTTTTTTTAGTGGGGTATATGTAAAGCTTCATATTTGAAGGAAACATAATACCTACAGCTTCAAGAATGCCTCCTTTTAAATTGCTATAATACTTCTTGTTAAGTACTTTCTCAAAAAGTAGGTATCCCCATAGCAATTCTAAGGTTTTTTATTTTGAACTGTGAGAAAAATTCAACAAGTTTGTAATATTCCGGTATATCCGATATCATTACATTTTGACCAATATTAACGAGCATTTCAACTCTGTTTAGAAAATCCTGTTCATCAACTTCACCCTTTGATAATAAATTGTTAATTGATAATTCGCAGAATGAAAGTGTGTTATCGTGCTCATAATCTTTGTCGCGGGCAAACAATGCTTTGCTCTTATTAAGAATATCTTTTGCAATATATGTTACTGGTAAAAAACTACCTCTGAAGGCAAGCACGTTTTTTTTGTAGAGCATATCAGATGGTTGTTGTACATTACCATGTTTATCAAACATTATTGCATGTGTCATCTTGTTTTTAACAAGTTGTACAGCAAGCAATTTGTTATCCACATAATCAAGATCAGGTCCGCTCATTCTCATCATGGTAATCCTATATCTGTCGATTGTTAAATTATCTGTTAATGATTGCAAAAAACTATTCGGGCTATCATAATGATATTTACAAGCATACAAAAGATTAACGCCAAGAGTACCAATAGTTTGCTGTTGTAAAAAGCGCATCATTTTCAAGTAGCTTAATATGAATAATTACTATATTTGGTTTGCTATTGGGTATAAGCTGAAATTTAACACCCATCCATCCATGACTTTTGTTGGTTTTTGTGAAATTAAGAACCTCCATAGTATTTGCCAAGGAGAAGAAAGTATTTTTTTTATTTTGAGGGGAAAGCAATCTGGTTACTTCTTTATACTCATAATCAAGCATTTTAACAAGCCTTTGCTCACTAACATGCCTGCCGGGTTTATTATTGTTATAAAACGAATCACTAAATCGTTTGTCATATGCTGAAATTGTTTTTGCAATAGTACCAGATGCTCCTCCTGCCTGGAAGAAATGTCGTGCAATTTCCTGTCCGCCACCAATTTCTGCAAACGAACCATATAAATTAGTGTCTATATTTATTATTAGGGCTTTCCTGTTTGTTGGTAATATTTCGTGTTTCATAAGTTTTCAATTATGACCAAGTTTATATTATCTTCATTCTAAATTGCTCGTCCGGATTTGCAATTCGGATTTAAAGAGTTACATTGTTTGTCCGGATTTGTAATCCGGGCATTAGGAGATGTTGGATTTAAAATCCAAATCTCTGGCATTCAGATTGCAAATCCGAATGAGCAAGTTTTAAACTCTAAGGAGCAAGCTAAGCAATTTTATTCAATCTTTATTCTTTATTTTTATTCAATAATTCTTCAAGCACCTTATTCTCATCTCTCAAGCGTGCAGCTTCAATAAAATCCAGCACCTTAACAGCCGCTTGCATATCTTTTTTATTTTTGTCAATAGCAAGCATAATCTCTTTGGCATTCATATATTTAACAACAGGGTCGGCAGCAATACCAGCTTTAACTTTTGATTGGTATTCTTTATCATCAATATGCGATGATGCAACAGAAGTTTGCCCCATTATTGCCTCAACAGATTTAACAATGGCTGTTGGTGTGATATTGTGTAACTCATTATATGCAAGTTGTTTTTCACGCCTGCGCTCTGTCTCTTCAATGGTTACAGCCATCGACTTTGTAATCTTATCAGCATACATAATTACTTTGCTTTCAAGATTACGGGCGGCTCTGCCTGCTGTTTGTGTCAATGATCTTGTGGATCTTAAAAAACCTTCTTTATCTGCGTCAAGTATTGCCACCAGAGCTACTTCCGGTAAGTCAAGTCCTTCACGCAGCAAGTTAACACCTACCAGAACATTAAAATTTCCAAGGCGCAAATCTCTTAGTATTTCAACTCTATCTAAAGTGTCAACGTCCGAATGAATGTATCTAGTATTAATGCCAAGGTTTATCAAGTATTTGGTAAGTTCCTCAGCCATACGTTTTGTAAGAGTAGTAACCAGCACTCTGAAATTCTTATCTACAGTATCTTCAATTTCATTTAAAAGATCATCAATTTGGTTGTTACTGGGTCTTACTTCAATTGGAGGGTCTAATAATCCAGTAGGCCTTATTAATTGCTCCACAAGAACACCTTCAGATTGCTCCAGTTCATAATCAGATGGTGTAGCACTTACGTAAATAACCTGACGTGTTAACTGTTCAAATTCTTCAAACTTTAATGGGCGATTATCCATTGCAGCAGGTAGCCTGAAACCGTATTCAACTAAATTATGTTTTCTGGATCTGTCGCCACCATACATAGCTCTTATTTGTGGAATTGTAACATGGCTTTCATCTATTATTGTAATATAATCATCAGGAAAATAATCAAGCAGACAAAACGGTCTTGAGCCGGGATTTCGTCCATCAAAATAACGGGAGTAATTTTCAATACCTGAGCAATAGCCAAGCTCACGCATCATTTCAACATCATATGTAACACGGTCTTCAAGTCTTTTTGCTTCAAGATGTTTTCCAATTTCTTTAAGATAATCTACTTGCTTAGCCATATCAAGCTGGATTTCAACCAATGACGATTTCATTTTATCAGGCGATGTGACAAAAATATTTGCTGGATATAGTGTTATGTTTGTAAGTGTTTCAACTCTTTTTCCGGCAATCGGATCAATTGATTCCAATGCTTCAATCTCATCACCCCAAAAAATAATTCTGAAAGCCCAATCCATATAGGCAGGAAATACATCAATGGTATCACCTTTAACTCTAAAATTACCACGTTTTAGTTCAAAATCATTTCTTGAATATAGTGCGTTAACAAGCTCACGCAGAAACTTATTACGACTAAGCTTTTGTCCAACAACCAGAGTAATTACATTATTTGTGAAATCATCAGGATTCCCAATCCCATAAATACACGATACTGATGACACCACAATTATATCATGCCTTCCTGAAAGTAGGGAAGAGGTAGTACTTAAACGAAGCTTTTCAATTTCTTCGTTAATGCTTAGGTCTTTTTCAATATATGTGTTGGTAACAGGAATATAAGCTTCAGGTTGGTAGTAGTCGTAGTACGAAACAAAATATTCCACTGCATTTTCAGGAAAGAATTGTTTAAACTCACCGTAAAGTTGGGCTGCTAGTGTTTTGTTGTGACTGAGAACTAAAGCAGGGCGATTTACATTGGCAAGCATATTAGCAATTGTAAAGGTTTTTCCCGAACCTGTAACCCCAAGCAGAGTTTGAGCCCTATCTTTTCGGTTAAGACCATCAACTAGTTGTACTATAGCTTCCGGCTGGTCGCCTGTGGGTTTAAAATCTGATTCAAGTCGAAGGTTCATTAAGTAGTTTTATTCATTCCTAAAGTTTAGCAAAAATAGTGCTTTTAGTAATTCGTCTTTCCCCCTAGGTTTTACTGTCCTTTGTATGTGGGAGAAATCTCATAGGAGAGTACTTTTTCATCAGGAGATTTCTTGTCGCTTTGCTTCGTTCGAAAAGACAACGAATCCGATATGGACTTGCGAAAACAACAATCATCTCGCAACTTACTGTCCTCTATAACAGAGTGAAGGATATCAATTCCGACCCGACGGGTTTTTTTCAACCTGGCGGGTCTTTGAAAAGTACAGATACTTCACTCTGCTACCAATAACAACTTTGTGTAATAGGTTGTATATTATCCTTATATGCATTTGTTTTTTTAGAATATCAAATATTGAATGTCGAACTGGATCTGCAATTTCATTAAACATTCAGTATTCATAATTCTTTATTCGATATTCCGTTTTTCTTTCGATTTTAATTTGATTACCTGCCCGTCCGGCAGGCGGGTTGAGATTACTGCAAGCACCAAAAACGAAACAACGGTGGCGCTTGAATTTCTCATGCCATAGGCAGACAAGTGTTATTTAACTATGTGCATCTGCCTTGTGCAGAAACTACAACAACTCCGGTATGCATTTGCAAAAGCAACAATCATCTCGCAACATATTGCTGAAGGGTATCTATTTGTTTTTATAGAGATACTTCGCAACGCTCAGCATAACAATATTCTCTATATGGACTTGCTTAATAGACTTTTAATTCATCGATACAATTGTTCCTGCAAATTAGGTGATAATCTCTCAAATAAAATGATTACTTTCGATGTATAATTTGATGTTTATTATGGAAAAATACAGAGTGTTAAACCCAATTGATTATGGTTTGGGAAAACGCGTTAATATAGTTCAGATATCTGATGGTCATTTGGGTATAATGAAAAAACGTAGATCTAGAATTATTATGAAGGATAGTCAGAAAATAATGGATATTGTAAATACATTGCGTAAAAAAGAACCACAATCAAGTATTAGTCTAATAATTTCTGGGCCAATTTGTAGTAAAACTATCAAATTTTTAAAAAGTAACTTAATAGATATTGTAATTGATAACCAATAGTCTGATTACTGTCGTTTAAGAAGAATTTTTATCTTTGGCTTTATTGAATAAGAAAACTACATGAAGGAAAAATACATACTATCTTTAGATCAGGGAACAACAAGCAGTCGCGCAATTATTTTCAATCACAAAGGAAACGTATGTGCGATAGCCCAAAGGGAGATTAAACAGATTTTCCCGCAAACGGGTTGGGTTGAGCATGATCCGGTAGAAATATGGTCGTCACAACTATCGGTTGCGTCAGAAGCAATTGCTAAACTTGGAATTCCTGTTGATCACATTGCAGGAATTGGTATTGCTAATCAACGTGAAACAACGATTATTTGGTCTCGCAAAAACGGAAAACCTATTTATAATGCGATAGTGTGGCAGGATCATCGAACTGCGGATATTTGTGATGATCTAATTAAAAGTGGCCATGATAAAATAGTAAAGCAAAAGACTGGACTTGAGCTAGATGCGTATTTTTCAGCAACAAAAATAAGCTGGATACTTGATAATGTGGAAGGTGCCAGAAAACGAGCTGAAAAGGGAGAACTTGCTTTTGGTACAGTAGATTCATGGTTAATTTGGAACCTGTCAAATGGAAATGCACACCTTACAGATGTGAGCAATGCTTCAAGAACAATGCTGTTCAATATTCATACTCTTGAATGGGATAAAGAACTACTTACTTTGTTTAATATACCAGTTCAGTTACTTCCAGATGTAAAGCCAAATAGTCATGTATTTGCACATACAGCTGGTAAGTTAATAAGCTCGGATCTGCCTATATGTGGAGTAGTAGGAGATCAGCAAGCAGCAATGTTTGGACAATTATGTATTAAAAGAGGAATGGTAAAAATACATATGGTACTGGCTGCTTTTTAATGTTAAATACCGGTGAAGAACCAATAATTTCTGATAATAGACTTATAACTACTATTGCATGGCAAATAAATAATAAAGTAACATATGCTTTAGAAGGAAGTGTTTTTGTAGCAGGAGCTGTAGTCCAATGGTTACGCGACGAGTTGAATATTGTAAATTCTTCAAAACAGATAGAGACATTAGCTAAGCGAGTAGAAGATAATTGTGGTGTTTACTTTGTTCCGGCATTTACTGGGTTAGGTGCCCCTTATTGGAATCAACATGCTAAAGGATTGATTTATGGTTTAACAAGAGGTACTACAAAAGCTCATATTGCCAGAGCTGCACTTGAATCAATTGCATATCAAAGCTATGATGTTATTAAAGCCATGGAAAAAGATATCGGTACAAGAGTGAAATACATCAGGGCTGATGGAGGAGCCTCGGCAAACTCGTTACTTATGCAGTTTCAGTCGGATATACTGGGCACAATCGTTGAAAGACCTCAAGTAATAGAGACAACTGCATTGGGGGCTGCATATATGGCGGGATTAGCAATAGGTTATTGGGAAAATACTGATGAATTGATTAATCAATGGTCTATCGACAGAGCATTTACGCCATTGATGCATAAAGACAAAGTGAATGATTTGATCGATAATTGGCATAATGCAATAAGTAAGGCATAGTGTTAAAGGTTTTTGGCTAGTTATTATAGGCTTCTACTTTATCAAAAATATTAACGGTAAAAATTACATATAATATGTACCATATTTACGCAATTTCAGACAGTACAGGGCGGACAGTTGAACAAGCTGCTCAGGCTGTGTTAGTACAATTTCCATACATTGAAAGAAAAGTTCACTTATTTGCTGAAGTAAATAGTATTGAGGAAATCGACCGTATTGTTAAAATGGCTCATAAAAACTCTGGCCTAATTATACACTCTTTAATTAAAAATGAGTTAGGTAACTATATTTGGCAAGAAGGCAGGCTACATAACCTGGAAGTTATAAGTTTACTTAGACCTGTATTAGATAAGTTCTCAAATTTTCTTAATAGCACTCCTGAAGAAAAACCAGGACTTTTCAGGCGTTTAGATCGGGACTATTTTAGAAGAATTGAAACTATAGAATTTGCAATAAAGCATGATGATGGTGCTCATACAGATGGATTGAAGGATGCAGAAATAGTTTTGTTAGGTGTTTCTCGAACCTTTAAAACGCCTTTAAGTATATACATGGCATCAAAGGGATGGTTGGTGGCAAATGTTCCTGTAATCTTGGATATGCCAATTCCTCAGATTGTTTATGAACTCTCACCTGAAAAGATTTTTTGTCTGATCACAAACCCTTCAGTTCTTTCAAGACTTCGTAATGTTAGAAATGAATATTTACAAGGTGCGGCATCTACTTATTCAAGTTATGATTATGTGAAAAAAGAAATCAAATATGCAAATATGCTTTTCAATGTACAGACTGATTGGGCAAAAGTAAGAGTCACGGCTAAACCAATTGAAGAGATAGCCAATAATATACTCTATATTTACCGTAATTGTCAGAAGAAGAAAACAACTGATAAGTCAATTAATCTAGAATTATAGATTATTAAATCAGTGAGACAATAATTTCAGGAGCGGTAGTGAACTGAAATTATCTTATCGAATAGATCCTGAGCGAAGCCGAAGGATCTCAAGGGTCATATTCCACGCCTCTCGGTGCGATATAATTAAAAAATCCTTCGTTGATACCTCGTCCGCTTGCGGCGAGGCAGTTCATTAAGATCAGTAGTTATATGTAATGCAGCTTTTTAAAGACCTAACAGGTTTCGATCATTTAGCTGTTTCCTAATTTAGATTCGAAATGCAGTCATAAAACTAAAAACCTATTAGGTCTATTAACATAGGTTAAGACAAAACCAAATAGAACCTAAGTAATTTATATTTTGGAACTTAATCAAGTTACTTAATAATAGGTGTTGAACTACGAATGTCCGAAAAGTAAATTTGAAAAATCTGTGAATCTGTAGCTAACTAAAGTCTGTCCATAAACTGAGGGCTTGAAATATAAAGATTAAATACGTTCCGATAACTATCGGCTTGTGAAGTCAGGAAAACCAAGGAGTCTACTTTTGTACATGATTGTTTTCATGGCTAGCATAAAAAAGTAGTTGACTTTATGGACAAGCTCTAACTAAACAAAAAACAACACGACCCCACTTACTGTAATAAAGGCTCCAATTACCTCTTTTAAGGTAACTTTTTCTTTGTAAAGCAAAATGGCTGGTGGAATTATCATAACTGGAATAATGGCCATTATGGTTGAAGCAATACCAATGGTTGTAAATTTAACGGCTAAAAGAGAAAGGTAAACACCAATAAAAGGGCCAAAGAAAGCACCAATAGCAATGAATTTCATAGCTCCACCATTACTTGCGGCTTGTTTCACCATAGGCCAACGTTTAATAAGCGATACTAAAATAATAAAACCGATGGTTCCGGTGATAATACGAATTTGGGTAGCTGCAAAAACATCATAATCACGCATACCATATTTACTTAATACCAAACCCGCCGATTGACCAATAGTGCCTAGCAATGCAAATACCAAACCTTTAATGGGGTATGATATTTTAATGTTGTTGCGTTTACCTTGTTTTCGCTCGTCAGGTTTCTTCTTTTCGGTAACCACTAATACAATACCGGCCAAAGTAATTAACATGGCAAAAATTGATTTTATGGTCATGGTTTCTCCTAAAATTAGCCAACTTATAATAGCAGCAAATGGTGGGCTAAGTGAAAAAACTAACATGGATATACGGGCACTTATAAATTCGTAGGACTTAAATAAAAAGTAGTCGCCAAAAACAAAACCCACAAGACCTGATATGCTCATCCAAATCCATGTAAACTGTGAAGCATCGGTTGGGAAAAACCTGCCACGGATGAAGTAGGCAATACCTGCGTAAATAAAAAAGGCAATTATAAGCCTAATAATATTGACCGATATTGAACCCGCTTTTCGTGTAGCTTGTTGAAAAGCCAATGCTGTTGCAGTCCAACAAATGGCAGTACCTAAAGATATTATTTCGCCTAAATGAGTTTGAAACATTGATTTAAATTTCGCGCAAAGATATATCAAATAATAGCCACAGATTCACAGAATTCTTAGCAATTTTAAATCAGTGAGTCTATGATTTTGTTCTTCAAAATCGTTTAGCCGAACTGATCCCGAGCGATAGTCGAGGGATCTTATGTGTTTTATTACCTGCACCTTAGTGCGTGTAAAATAATCAAATTCCATTGTGATATCTCGTCCGCTTGCGGCGAGGCAGTTCATTATTTATTTTTATGCTTTATGTTTAACAATAATAAATTAAAATTATCAAATTAATATTGGAATAAAAAGTATTGGTTAACATTTAATAAAAAATGTATAATTAATTGGAATAATTATTATAATTGTAAAAAAATAATAGATGCAAAATAAAATAGTAATAATAACTGGTGCATCATCTGGAATTGGTAAGGCTATGGCATATGAGTTTTCGGACCATGGTTCTAAAGTTGTTATGGGAGCTCGAAATATTAAAGCTTTAGAAGAAATAGCTGCGGATATTAGAAATAAAGGCGGCGAAGTAATTTTTGCACAAACTGATGTAAGTATAGAAGGTGATTGCAAAAATCTTATTCAAACTGCTATCGATCAATATGGTAAAATTGATGTGTTAATCAATAATGCAGGAATATCCATGAGGGCTTTATTTGAAAATACAGATATTAAGGTTATAAAAAAGTTAATGGATGTCAATTTCTGGGGTGCGGTTTTTTGTACCAAATTTGCATTGCCCCACATACTTAAGCAAAAAGGAAGTATTGTTGCGGTATCTTCAATTGCTGGGATTAAAGGATTACCTGCCCGTTCAGGATACTCTGCCTCAAAATTTGCATTGGATGGATTTATGGAATCTTTACGTGTAGAAAACCTTAAAAATGGACTTCATGTCTTAATAGCATATGCCGGCTTTACTTCATCAAATATTAGAAACACATCTTTAAGTGGTGTAGGTACGCAACAGGGTGAGTCTCCACGTGATGAAGATAAAATGATGACTCCTGATCAGGTAGCCGTTCATATATATAATGCCGTTTCAAAGAAAAAAATAAAATAGTCCTTACACTTCAAGGTAAGATGATTACTGTTATCAATAAGTTTTTCCCTGATAAACTTGATAAAATGATTTATAACGATCTGGCAAAAGAGCATGATTCTCCTTTTCATTAATTAAACAAATACAAAATCAAATAAATATTATGTTATCAAATTATAAAATTACTCCTAATTTAGGGTTCGATGAAATCAAATTCGGTATCGATCTGGACAGTTTTGTTGAAAAATATGGCGAACCTGAAGATATAGACAGTATTCATGAAGATGAGGAGTTTAGTACAACAGTTCTTCATTATTGGAAAGATGGAGTTTCGATATTTTTCGTTGGAACAGTAAACCCTGTATTGGCAGGTGTTGAAACTGATCATCCTGAGGCAGAGTTATATGGTGAGAAAATAATGGATAGGACCAAGGAAGATATAGTTTCCTTGATGAAAAAAACGGGCATACAAAGTATGAAGTTGAAAATGAAGAATATTCCGGCGATGGCGATGAGAAGGATCTTAGGGTTTCATATGAAAGTAGTATGATGGATTTCTTTTTTAGAGACAATCTCCTTGTTTATATGAATTTTGGAGTTCTGGTTGATGAAAATGGAAATATTGAGAAAGTTTGATAGGATAATAGGGGAATGAAGGTATAATGGAATAGGGATTATGCCCTATACCTTTTTCACCATATTCCTTGGATGAAAATCCATAATTGCCTTTTTTAAATCTTCTCTATTCAGATGTGTATAAATTTCTGTTGTAGTTATTGACGCGTGACCTAGTAATTCCTGTACAGTTCTTAAGTCAGCGCCATTTTGTACCAGATGGGTTGCAAATGAATGTCTAAATGAATGTGGACTAATATTTTTTCTTATACCGGTTTTCTCTACCTGATTTTTAATAATATAGAATATCATCTGACGTGATAACTTACTACCTCGCCTGTTTAAAAATAGTATATCGCTATCTTTTTTCATTACCTGTTGTGTAGGTCTTACCTGAGTTAAATAAGTAGTAATTTGTTTTTCAGCTGGTATTCCAACCGGAACAAGTCGTTGCTTATTTCCTTTGCCTGTTATTAAAATTATACCTTCTTTAAAATGTAGATCGGATATTTTTAAATTAACAAGTTCAGAAACTCGTAAACCACATCCATAAAGAGTTTCTAGTATTGCCTTGTTTCGTTCTCCCTCATCTTTCGAAAGATCAACTGAATCAATCAGTTTAATAATCTCATTTTGTGTAAGCACATCCGGAAGTTTTCTTCCTAATTTAGGCGATTCCAGCATTTCCGAAGGATCATGTGTAATTATTTTTTCCAGGATAAGGTATCTGAAGAATGCTTTTATACCTGAAATAACACGTGATTGAGTATATGGCCCTAACTCAAGCTCAACAATAAAACCAATAAACTCCTTAAGATCATCAGTACATATATTTACTATGCTTAAGGAAGGTTTTTTTTCATCAAGAAAATTGAAAAGTAAATCAACATCATATAAATATGCCAAAATTGTATTACCCGACATACCGCGTTCTAATTGCAAATATGATTTAAACCCTTTCCTGTAAACTAATTGATTCATTTATTCTTAAGATATTATAAATACGACTATTATTATCGTCTAAAATAGGAAAAATCGACTATAGTATGTATTTTTGTTTTTTCTAACAGTTAACTATGTAAAATATTAATAATCAGTAAAATATAATAATATGATTGATTTTTCATTAACAAATGAACAGATTGAACTACAAGAAAAGATTCGCGATTTTGCGAATAGAGTAATAAAACCGGCAGCTAGAAAATACGATGAGCTTGTTGAGTTTCCATGGCCTATTGTAAAACAGGCATATGAAGAAGGTATTATGAATGGCCCAATGTCGCCTGAGTTTGGTGGACATAGTCACAGTATTCTTGAAAGTGCCATTGCCTCAGAAGAATTAGGAGCAGGATGTGTTGGAATCGGCATATGCCTTGATGCAAACACTTTAGCATTAACGCCATTGTATCTTGGTGCAACAGATGAGCAGAAAAGGAAGTTCTTTGGACAAATTAATGAAGAAAAAAGTGTGGCTGCCTATGCACTTACTGAGCCAAACGCAGGTTCTGATGTAGCTAATATTAAAACTACTGCAATACTTCATGGAGACAAATATATAATGAACGGTCACAAACGCTTTATCACAAATGGAAGTGTTTCGTCATTTATAACAGTATTTGCATTAACTAATCCTGAAAAAGGTGCACGTAGCTTAACTGCTTTTGTTGTTCCTACAAACAGCCCCGGTGTTGAAATTGTAGCTGATATGCGTAAAATGGGACAAAAAGCATCAATACAGACTGAATTCAAATTTCACGATGTGGAAATTCCTGTGGAAAATAGAATAGGAGCAGAGGGACATGGTTTTTTATTAGCAATGAAAACCTTTGAAAGAACTCGTACAGGTGTTGCGGCTCTGAGTCTGGGGAATGCAAGACAAGCTTACGAAACTGCTAAGCATTGGGCAAAAAATAGAATTCAATTTGGTAAACCGATAACAGCAAATCAAGGGGTAAGCTTTATGCTTGCCGATATGGCAACCGAAATTGAAGCTGCAAGACTGATTACATGGCATGCTGCATGGGCTTACGATAATGGTCAGAAATCTGCAAATTTACTATCTGCCATGTGTAAAATGTATGCCTCAGATGTAGGAATGAAAGTTACTACTGATGCAGTACAAGTTATGGCTGGAGATGGTTACTCATATGATTATCTTGTTGAAAAAGCCATGCGTGATGCTAAGCTTTGTCAAATATACGAAGGAACAAATCAAATTCAACGCCTTGTTATTGGAAAAGGTATTCTGAAATAAGAGTTGATCAATAATTTCTATTCTAAAAATATTAAGACTGTCAGAGATGGCAGTCTTTTTTTGCTTGTAAGAAAACAAAAAGTCTGACTTGAGTATTCAAATCAGACTTTTTTTATGGAATATTAATTTATGTTATTAGAATTTATAAACCTCATCCTCAATAAGTTTATCAGCAATTCTTCTTCTGGCATCTTTTACATTTATCGATTGTGTATTAGTTAATGTAACTAAAGCATCACTAAGGGTTTTCATTTGGTCGCCTTCAGCAAATGATCCAATTGTATCAAAGGCAGATTTATACACTTTATGAGAAATATCCTGAGTAAGAACATCAACCATATCCATAAAGACAGAGATATTTTGTTTTAGTTTGTTTTTCTCCAATTTCTCAACTCTCAATAATGTTGATTCCAATATATAAACATTCATCATCATATCTGAAATATTCATTAGTATTTCTTCTTCAAACATCAATTGTCGTTTGAAAGTGTCCTGTATGGCAGGAAGAAGCATTAAGACAGCTTTTTTGAGGTTTTTCACATAGGCATGACGTGTCTCGTAAAAATCTCCGTCTGTCATATTTACACTTTCCACTTTATCAATATTATTAAGAATATCTTGTGCAGCTTCATAAAGGTCTATTTTATGTTTCATGCCCTTCTTCATTGTCGAATCAACAGTTATAAGCCTGTTTATCTCATTGGTGCCCTCAAAAATTCTGTTAATTCTCGAATCACGGTATGACCTATCGGCAGGAGCTTCTGATGAAAATCCCATTCCACCATATATTTGAACCATTTCGTCAACAATATAGTCTAATGATTCAGAACCATAAACTTTAAGAAGTGCACATTCAGGTTCATACTCAGCAACTCCTTCAATATTGGCTTCACCATAAGTACGGCCTTGTTCTATCAAACATTCAATTTTGTCCTGTATATCTTTGCTGGCACGATAAACAGCTGATTCAGTTGAAAACATCTTAATAACTTGTTCAGACAGTTTATGTTTTATCGCTCCAAATTCAGATAAGAACATATTAAACTGCTTACGTTCGTTTGCGTATGAAACTGAGTTATTAATTGCACGTCTCATTCCACCAATAACAGTTGCACCCAATTTAATACGACCTATGTGCAGAATATTTAAAGCAATTCTAAAACCAACACCTCTTTTTCCAAGTAGGTTCTCCACCGGTACTTTAACATCATTAAAAAATATTTGACGTGTTGAAGAACCTTTTATTCCCATTTTATGTTCTTCGGGGTTCATGGTGATTCCTTCCCAATCAGATTCAACAATAAATGCACTTAGCACTCTGTCGTTGTCGATTTTTGCAAAAACAGTAAAAATATCAGCAAACCCACCATTAGTGATCCACATTTTCTGACCGTTTAAGATATAATGCTTTCCATCATCAGATAGTATGGCTTTTGTTTTGCCTGCATTAGCATCTGAACCTGCACCTGGCTCAGTCAAACAATATGCTGCAAGTTTTTCTCCTGTGGCCAGAATAGGAATATATTTTTGATGTTGATCATCATTTCCATAATACAGAATTGGTAAAGTGCCAATACCGGTGTGAGCCATAAATGCAACTGAAAATGAATAAGCTGAGCCTATAGCTTCATTGGCCTTCATTGACGTTAAAAATGATTGTCCAAAACCGTCAAGTTCTTCTGGTACTGAGATTCCCAATAATCCCAACTCGCCGGCTTTTTTAAGCAACGATGGCATTAGTCCTTCAGTATGATTGTCAAGTTCATCAAAATGAGGTACTACTTCGGTTTCTACAAAATCATTACATGATTCAGCAATCATTATCTGCTCTTCATCAAATTCTTCCGGTATAAAAACCTCATCAACAGCAGTTTCCTTAATTAAAAATTCACCACCTTTTATTACTGCTTTTGTTTTCATATCTATTTATAATTTATTATTAAGAGCGGCAAAGATATAATTTGCATTTAATTTGGGATAAATAAATTAATAAAAATATATGTTTTAGATATAAAATATTTTGTCTTAGGTATAATTTCATTATTTCATATTTGCTTTATTTCATGTATAAAAGTATTTTTGTTGATGACATTAAAATATTAAAATGAAAAATTATTTAATATTACCAGCAATTGCTTTTATATTAACTACAATTATTTTTTCGGAAGGCTGTAAAAAAGACACTGATTCACTACCTCCGGGATTGGAAGAGCCAAATATATCAGGGGTTATGATGACGATGTCAGCTATCAGTTATACTGCTGATAGTTTGTCGAATTCTGTTATAAAAGATTCAATAGGGATACTACTTAGTGACGAAACACTAGCCACTAAAGGTAAGTGGGATTTGGTTTGGGGACCTGGGATTTCACCTCACAATGAAAATCTGTTGTATGTTGCAAAATACAATTCAGGTGAAAATCCAGCATATACAATAGCAATCAGAGGCACAAATATTAATTCCATTGGTAATATACTAGTCGACTTAAAAGTTTTTACGCTTGTGGAATTCCCTTATGGCATGCCGGGTGATTCGGTAGGTAAAGGTCCAATGGAAGGGTTTACTAACCTGCTTACTTCTCAGGATTCAGTTATTGGAACAACTTTGGAGGATTTTTTGAAATCTGTTACATCTTCTGAAAAGATACCACTCTTTATTACCGGGCATAGTCAGGGAGGAGGTCTGGCTCCATTAATGGCATACTGGCTATATACAAATGAAGCGTTGAAGGATAAATTTACAATTTCAACATATGCATTTGCAGGCCCCGGATGGTTTAACAAAAGTTTCAAGGATAATTTTTTGAATAATAGTCCTGCTGATGCTTCATTTAGTATGCAGGTTAATTCGCTTGATATGATTCCTTATGGATATTCAAATCTAAGTGGAATAATTAGTGGAAATATTCCGGTTAAAGTGCCTTCTCCTTATATATTAGCAATTCATTTTGCTAAATCTTTGCTAACAGCAGAAGGAATAGTATATCATAATATAGCTGTTGCTGATAGTATTGGTTTTATTCCAATAACAGCTAATTCTCCAATATTGGATTCACTAGAGTGGTATAACCATTGGTTGATGGTTGAGCATAATCATAATAACTACCTTAAGTTACTAGATGTTAAGTCTCTGAACTAAAGAGAGGTTGTGTGCTTCTGAAATAATATTGATTAACCTTATTTCTTCTCAGAAACTTTAGGTTTAACAAAGGTTATTTTTATTTCATCCTTTTTTGCATCGTGTCCAACATTAACAACGGTACCTTCAACCATTTTATGTGCAATAATTTCTTCAGCCAGCTGATCTTCAATATATTTTTGGATAGCCCTTTTAAGTGGTCTTGCTCCAAATTGTTCATCCCAACCTTTGTCAATAATGAAGTCTTTAGCTTTTGCGCTAACTTTCATTTTAAATCCAAGTTCGTTAATTCTTGAGAAAAGGTTTGTTAGCTCAATTTCAATAATTTTATGAATCTCTTTCCTTTCAAGTGGTTCAAATATTACAACATCATCAATTCGATTGAGGAATTCAGGGGCAAATGCTCTTTTTAATGCTGTCTCAATAACTCCTTGTGCATGAGTTGTTTTTGCGGAAGCTTTAGCTTTAGTGCTAAAACCAACACCCTGTCCAAAATCTTTAAGTTGACGTGAGCCAATATTCGATGTCATTATTATAATAGTATTTTTAAAGTCAACTTTGCGCCCAAGGCCGTCTGTAAGCTGTCCATCATCAAGTACTTGTAAAAGTAGATGAAAAATATCAGGATGAGCTTTTTCAATTTCATCCAGTAGAATGATTGAATAGGGTTTTCTTCTAACTTTTTCAGTTAACTGCCCACCTTCTTCATAACCTACATATCCAGGAGGAGCACCTACCAATCTAGACACAGCAAATTTCTCCATGTATTCACTCATATCAACACGAACAAGAGCCTCCTGATTGTCAAAAATATATTTTGCAAGCATTTTCGCCAGGTAGGTTTTACCAACTCCTGTAGGACCTAAAAATATAAATGAACCAATTGGTTTATTTGGGTCTTTTAGGCCTGCCCGGTTACGCCTTATGGCTTTTACAACTTTTTTAATTGCTTCATCCTGACCAATAACTTCTTTTCGAAGTTCAGGTTCCATATTGATAAGGCGGTTACCTTCGCTTTGTGCAATATTTTGAACCGGGATCCCAGTCATCATAGCCACAACTTCTGCAACATTGTCATCAGTCACATCTTCACGATGCATTTTGGAATCATCTTCCCACCTTTTCTTGGCTTTTGCCAGTTCATCAGTATATCTACGTTCGATATCTCTAAATTGAGCAGCTTCTTCAAATTTTTGGCTCTTGATGGCCATAGTTTTATTTGATTTTATCTCTTCAATAGAGTTCTCCAGATTAATTATTTCAGTTGGAACATGTATATTGCTAATATGTACCATTGCACCAGCTTCATCAAGTGCATCAATTGCTTTATCAGGTAGGAATCTATCACTAATATATCTGTTAGTGAGCTGAACGCATGCGTTAATGGCTTCTTTGGTATATTTTACAAGATGGTGATCCTCATATCTTTCTTTAATGTTGTTAAGTATATCAACAGTTTCTTCTGTAGTGGTAGGATCTACAAGAACTTTTTGAAAACGACGTTCAAGTGCACCATCTTTCTCAATATATTGTCGATACTCATCAAGTGTTGTAGCTCCTATACATTGTAATTCGCCACGAGCTAAAGCAGGTTTAAACATATTGGAGGCATCCAGCGATCCTGATGCATTACCTGCTCCTACAATTGTATGAATTTCATCAATAAAAAGAATAATATCAGGATTTTTAGTAAGCTCGTTTAGTACGGCTTTCATTCGTTCTTCAAATTGACCGCGATATTTAGTGCCGGCAACAATAGACGCCAGATCAAGTGTTACAATTCGTTTATTAAACAATGCTCTTGATACTTTTCTATCAATGATACGCAAAGCCAAACCCTCTGCAATAGCGGATTTACCAACCCCAGGTTCACCAATTAATATGGGATTATTTTTCTTGCGTCTGCTAAGTATCTGTGCAATACGTTGTAGCTCTTTTTCTCTACCAACAATTGGATCAAGCCTTCCTTCTTCAGCATATTTTGTGAGGTCGCGACCAAAATTGTCCAGTACAGGTGTTGTCGATTTAGGGTTGCCTGATTTCTTTGTGCTTCCACCAATTGGTTTATCAGCTTCTTGAGGAGCATCTTCGGTTTCTCCGGGCATTTCTGATGTTGGCTCAATAAAATTTGGAATATCCTTTTGTTCTTTAACAATCGATGTAAGCTCCTCTTTTATTGAAATATAATTTACTCCCTCTTTACTAAGCAAGCTAGTTACTAAATTGCTTTTATCTTTGAGTATTGCAAGCAGTAAGTGTTCAGTGCCTATTAAATCAGAATTAAAAACTTTGGCTTCAAGATAAGTAATTTTTAAGGCCTTTTCAACTTGTTTAACTAATGGTATATTTTCCAGTTTATTACCTTCTGTATTTGGATTTTTAATTGATTCTTCTATATCCTTCTTACACTTATTGAGATCAACTCCAAAATACTTTAACAATTGAATTGCCATACCTTCTCCATCGCGAATTATGCCCAATAACAAATGCTCAAGACCTATATAATTATTTCCCAACCTTACAGCTTCTTCACGGCTAAACGATAGCACATCTTTTACTCGCTGAGAAAATTTTGCTTCCATATTATGTATATATTTTTTGCAAAATTAAACAAAAGTTGCCTATTACTTATAATTCGATACCGATGATTCTAAAAATCATAAGTGCACAAGTCATTCATGCGATAAATATTTAAATGGTATAAGCACTTCTAAAATAATTATAATTTTTAATATCCTTAGGTATAGGCTTTTATAAAAAGATATTTTTTGTTTTCTTAAAATCAAATTTATTGAGAGCTGTTGAATATTTTTAAACACTAGTTTGTTAATATTATATATTAATAAGTTGTTGATTAATGTATTTGGTAAGCCTAAAATTGGTATTTTTGTACGTTTTTTTTAAAGGTATAAAGAAGAGGGATTTTACATGGAAAATGTGTTTGAAGGAGAAAGAATTGTAAAAGTAAATATTGAGAAACAAATGAAGTCGGCCTACATTGATTATTCGATGTCGGTTATAGTTTCAAGAGCATTACCAGATGTGAGGGATGGACTAAAACCTGTTCACCGAAGAGTGCTTTTTGGAATGCACGAAATTGGTGTTTATTCAAACAGACCTTATAAAAAGTCTGCAAGAATAGTAGGGGAGGTGCTTGGTAAATATCATCCACATGGTGATTCATCTGTTTATGATGCTATGGTTAGGATGGCACAGGATTGGTCGCTAAGATATCCTTTGGTGCAAGGACAAGGGAACTTTGGTTCCATTGATGGAGATAACCCCGCGGCTATGCGATATACTGAGGTTAGACTTAGAAAGATGGCTGAGGAAATGCTGGTTGATATTGAAAAAGATACAGTGGATCATCAACTTAATTTTGATGACTCACTTAAAGAACCTATTGTTCTGCCTGCTCAATTTCCAAACCTATTAGTTAATGGGGCTTCTGGCATTGCTGTGGGTATGGCAACAAATATGGCACCACATAATTTAAGTCAGGTTATTGATGGAACACTTGCCTATATTGATAATAATGAGATTGAAATATCGGAACTAATAAAGTATGTACAAGCTCCTGATTTTCCAACTGGTGGTATAATTTATGGCTATGAGGGTGTTATAAATGCTTTTGAAACTGGTCGTGGTAGGGTTATGATGCGTGGTGAAATAGCCATAGAAGAGACTTCTTCAGGGCGTGAGAAATTGATTGTTACATCGGTACCGTATCAGGTTAATAAGGCCGAAATGATTCGTAAAACGGCAGATCTCATTAATGATAAGAAAATTGATGGTATTTCTGATATAAACGATGAATCGGACAGAAATGGAATGAGAATTGTTTACGATCTTAAAAGAGATGCTATTCCTAACATTGTTATAAATAAATTATATCAACTCACCGCATTACAAAGTTCATTTAGTGTAAATAATGTTGCCTTGGTAAAGGGTCGTCCTAAAACATTAAACCTTAAGGATCTTATCCATTATTTTGTTGAGCATCGTCATGAAGTAGTAACCAGGCGTACTCAGTTTGAGCTTAATGAGGCTGAACGTAAAGCTCATGTACTTGAAGGATTACTTATTGCACTTGATAATTTAGATGAAATTATTGCTCTAATAAGGGCATCATTAACTCCAGAAGAAGCTAGAATTAGTTTGATTAATACTTTCGACTTAAGCGAAATTCAGGCCAGGGCTATTCTCGATATGAGATTGCAAAAATTAACCGGACTTGAGCGTGATAAAATAAAGAAAGACTTCGATGAGTTACAATCTTTAATCGAGGAGCTTAAAGCAATATTAGCAAGCATCGAGCTGAGAATGGAAATTATTAAGAATGAACTTATTACCATAAAAGAAAAATATGGTGACGAAAGAAAATCTCAAATAGTATATACTGCTGAAGATATCAGTATGGAGGACCTTATTCCTGATGAAAAGGTTGTAATTACAATATCTCATATGGGATATATTAAACGCACACCTCTTACCGAATATCGTCAGCAGAAAAGGGGAGGGCGTGGTTCGAAAGGAAGTACAACTCGAAATGAAGATTTCCTTGAGCATCTTTTTGTTGCTACTAACCATAACTACATGCTTTTCTTTACAGAAAAAGGTAAAGTATTTTGGATGAGGGTTTTCGAGATACCTGAAGGAAGTAAAACTTCCAAAGGAAGAGCTATTCAGAACCTTATAAATATAAGTCCTGATGATAAGATAAAAGCAATTATAAATACAAAAGATCTTAAGGATGAGGATTATATAAATAATAACTTCATTGTTCTTGCTACTAAAAAAGGTGTTATAAAGAAAACATCTCTTGAACAATTTTCACGTCCACGCCAAAATGGAATAAATGCAATTACAATTCGTGAAGGTGATGAACTACTGCAAGCTAGATTAACGAATGGAGAAAATGATGTACTCATGGCTCTTAAGTCTGGCAAAACCATTAGGTTTAACGAACAGAAAGTTAGATCAATGGGTCGTAATGCTGCCGGTGTAAGAGGAATTACACTTGCCAATGACAAGGATGAAGTTATTGGAATGATTTGCATTGAAGATACGAACTATACAATTCTTGTTGTATCTGAAAAAGGTTATGGAAAACGCTCTGAAGTTGATGATTATCGTATTACTAATAGGGGAGGGAAAGGAGTTAAAACCTTGAATATAACAGAGAAAACGGGTAATTTAATATCAATTAAGAATGTTACAGATGATGACGATTTAATGATCATTAATAAATCTGGTATTACGATACGTATGTCAGTTAAGGATTTACGTGTTATGGGTCGTGCAACGCAAGGGGTGAGGCTTATCAGAATTGATGATGGTGATGAAATTGCTGCAGTTGCAAAAGTTGATATAGAACCCGAAGATGAAATCGATGTCATGGATGAGAATACAGAAATGATAGAGAATGAAAGCAATGAAGATGATAGTCTGTCGAATGATACTAATAACGAATAAATAATATTAATTAACAGGGAAAATTATTTTTGGCACAAATTTGGTTTAATATGTATATTTGTCCATAAATCTTAAAACAAAAATCATGAAAAAGGTATTGATTTTATTGAGCTTAAGCTTACTGATAAGTCTAGGAAGCTTTGCGCAGAAGAATAAACGTACAAGTGCTTATATGTATAACAAAAATAAGCAGTATGAAAAGGCTGTAGAGGCTATAAATGAGGCTATTAAGCATCAAAAAAACTGAAAAAGGATGCAAAAACATGGATGTACAGAGGTATTATTTATTATAACATAGCTAATGATACATCAGCAGCAGTAAACAACCTGGAACCAGATGCAGCTAATATAGCAGTTGAATCATTTTTGAAATCAAAAGAGTATGATTTGAAAAATGAACTACAGGGAGAGTCAGCAATGTATTTGTTAAATCTTACTAATATTTTTTATCAACAAGGTGCCGAGGGATTTAGAAATTCCGACTTTGTAGAAGCTGCAGTAAACTTTAAGCAAGCATTTGCTATTTCACAAATGGATGATAGATTTGATACAATTGCTGCGTTTAATGTAGGTATGAGTAGTATTTATTCTGAAAATCCTGAAGAGGCTGCCGAATATCTTCAAAAATGTGTTGATGTGAATTTTATGGATCCAAGAGTTTATTTATTTTATGCAAGAGCTGAGAAGCAAATGGGTGATACTACAATGG
>FUWD013021014.1_pt1 | contig 22306 bp, 22 predicted proteins | sample 1063281 | NCBI WGS metagenome assembly FUWD01 (sample SAMEA79048168, study PRJEB19326) | metagenome | biome: marine | reverse complement strand
ATTAGATGAAATGAAACGAAAATGTTTATCGGATCAAATCATGACATGCCCGAACATGCGGCGCACGCTTTACGATTCAGATCTAGAAAAAATCTTGGGATTTCAGCCCCGTCCAAGCCAGAAACTTGGAGGTGCTAGATACGATGGCTCTGAATGGAAAACATCTGAAATTCCAATCCTCCCTCGAACCAGATAGGAGAGGATCCCAGCATAACTGTAGAAAGCGCGGCGGGTAATTTTCAATCCTTGCCAAGAGGGAAAAACATGTTCCAAAAAACCTGCTTCCTGCTTGAATTCAGCAATATGATCGTGAATGGAAACCTGAATCACTTCAAAACCCCTGGCACGAAACCCTGCGGAAAGCCTCACCATGTGCATTGCAGAACTGACCAGCACAATTCTTTTGGCCCATCCGCGTTCTGAAAAACCCTTCTCAAGATTTACAGCGTGCTCGAAACTGTTCATCGATTTCTTTTCGGCCCAGACCGATTCGGGGTTCAAATTCAGGAATTCACGAAGTACTTCCGATTCTGCTGGAGCTTCGGGATGGTAGGTTCTGCCTCCGGTTAGGACCAGTGGTAGTCCGGTCTGCTGATGCAGCCAAAGGCCGTAATCTCCCCTGCGAATGCTATGTTCTCCAGAAACAAATCGAATCTCATTTGGAAAGTATCCGCCTGAAGGAACAACGATGGCATCTGCATCTTTCAGATCGTCCACAGACCATTCCGTATTCGTCTCCAGAAGCGGCATCGTAACGAGCATGCCCAATCCTGGAATCGAGAAAAGGAACAATAGCATCAAACCCAGGATCATACAGCCTCTGCCAAAACGCCGGAAAGAAACAACAGACCCAGCACGGAAAGCCAGATGAAGCCCAATGGAGGCGCCAGATACTGCATGATGAAAGCTGTTAAAGTCATTGCATGCGGGGAGGTTGTGTTTTTGCAGAAAATCTATCTCTTGAAATCCCCAAGCTCAAGCCCAGTATAGTGAGATGCACGAAAAGCACTGCCGGATAAGGTTTAAAACCGACATTGAGATATTGTATGATCAAGCATGCCTCTTATCTGTGTCATCCTTCCTACATACAACCGCAGTCAATCTGTTGGCTTAGCGGTCGAGTCGGTTTTGAGTCAGAGCTTTTCTGACTTTGAACTCTGTGTGGTCGATGATGCCTCGGTGGACGCAACTAAAGAGGTCCTGGATTCATTTGAAGGGGGATTTAAGTCAATTCAGTTGCCAGAAAATGGTGGAGTCAGCAAAGCACGCAATTCCGGAATCAATGCCACGGACAGTGAGTGGGTCGCTTTTCTCGATTCTGATGATATCTGGCATAAGGAAAAGCTTGAGAAACAAATCTCAGCAGCCTTTGAACGTCCAGATCATTTCCTCCATTTTACTGATGAGATTTGGATTCGTAATGGACTTCGGATCAATCCAAAAAGGCGTCACCAAAAACTTGAGGGATGGATCTTCCAACCTAGTCTGGAACTTTGCATGATGGCCCCCTCAACGGTGATGCTCAAACGTGAATTGCTGGAAAAATGCGGTCTTTTTGATGAAAATCTTCAAGTTTGTGAGGATTACGATCTCTGGCTGAGGATCACCGCCCATCATCAGGTTGCACTGTTGAATGAGGCGTTGATGACCCGTCACGGAGGGCATGCGGATCAGCTTTCCAGAAAATATTGGGGAATGGACCGATTCCGTGTCCAATCCCTTAAAAAAATCCTGGCCAATGTCTCACTGCACAAGGAAGATGAAATAGCGGCACGCAGAGTGATGAGAAAAAAATGTAAGATCCTGCTCAAAGGCTTTCGCAGGAGAAATAAGCTGGATGAAGTTCGCTACTATGAATCCCTTCTTCAAAACCACTGTTAGGAATTTTCCTCATTGAACCATGAAATCCGAAGAATGGAACCGTGAGTTGCTGAAACGGGTTCAACAAAAAGCCGAAGAACTCAGGGAAACCAGGGAGGGGGACGACAAGCTTCAATCAGAATTAGAAGCCGTGCAGGAAGTGTATGGCCTAAGTGAGGCTGAAATGGAGAAAATCAAAGAGGAAGCAGAAAAAGAGCTCGATTCTGAAAATCAATACCAATCTTCCAGCATGGAATTCAATATCCCCGAACGATCAATAGGGCTGACCTTGTCCACCATCATGCTGGTGATAGCAGGATTGATCCTATTCATGGTGACCCCGATCATTGGTGCTCTATTTCTGGGAGGTATTTTCATCTTCCGTCTACACCGATAAACCCATCTGATGAAGGAAGATCAAAAGACTGAAAAGATTCGCAACCTTGAGTGCGAATTTATCCGGTGGTCTCTTCCAGAGACTGAGTGTCTTCTGGGGTAACAGAAGTAGAGGTAATTTTTTTTACCTTCTGAGGATGCCTTTTCAGGATTCTGGGCTTCATCATGCAGTTTCTGGAGCACACTATTGACCAGTCCATGAGAACTATCATCCACAAAATCCTTGCAGAGTTCGATGGCTTCGTTGATCACCACCTGATGGGAGCTCTGTTTATGATAACAGAGCTCAAACGCGGCAAGACGCAGAATATTCCGTACCACAAATGAAAGACGGTTCAACTTCCAACTGTCAAGATTGCGGCGCAGGCTTCGGTCGATCTGTTTACGGAATCTCAGAGTTCCCTCAATCAATTCCCTTGCGAACTGCTTGGTTACATCTGACGTTTCCAGTTGCTCCAGGAAACGGTCGCAATGCAGCATCGATTTGCTTTGAAGCATCTCGGACTGATAAAGAGCCTGTAACGCATAGGATCGGGACTGATGTCTCATCCTGAGTATTTAGCTTTCGTTTAGGGTGACAGAGGATTCGTTTTTTTGATATTGCCTCTGCAAAGCTACGTGCAGTTTCTGCACCAGGGCTTGATTGTAACCATGAGAGGTCATGTTGGCAACGACCCTGCACTGAAGGGGGTAACCGAGCAGGTAAAGATCGCCGATCAGGTCTAGGATCTTGTGCCTCACGAATTCATCATCAAAACGGAGCTCCGTGTTGATGACCTTACCATCATGAATAATTATATGGGAATTTAAATAGCCACTGCCCACAGTACCTTTTTTCTGTGCAGTATCAATGTTTCCGAAGGTATTGAATGAACGTGCGGGAGCAATGCTTTCCGAAAAAGATTCTTTTTCCGGGTTAAACACACATTCCTGTTCCAGGATCGGCTCCGGGTAGTTGACCCGCATGCGGATTTCAAAGCCTTCGTAAGGTTCCACATAGAGGTGTTTTTTATCCAGCTCACCGATTCCTACCTGGATGTGTTTGTGAACCACAGCAAACTTCACATTTTCTTTTTGTTCTTTGACTCCGGCTTCCTGGATGAGCCTGCAGAAATCCACTGCTGAACCGTCGATGTTCGGAACCTCCTCATCGACTTTGATCAGCACATTACTAATACCTTCCATACTGAGGGCCGACATCAGGTGCTCTATCGTCCGAACCCTGCGGTTTTGTGTTGCAAGCACGGTTGAATTCGCCGTGAAAGTATGCGTTGCTACTGCATGCTCGTAATTTTCGAGGGAAGTGATGTTTCCGGGAATCGAAGTACCATCCAGAGTTCGATAGATGATCCCTGAATTTTCTGGAAGCGGGCTCAGGATCAATCCCGTATTTCTTCCGCTGATCAATCCCATACCGTTAAGGACCACGTTTTTCTTCAAGGTTTTCTGGGGAATATCCGAAGCTTCCAGAAACACTGATTCTTCAGGAATCACTCGATTGATGATTTTGGCTTCCTCCAAGCGGATATCGGATGGAAGTTCTTCCAAAACCTGGAGGCGTTTACGGGAAAGGATGGATGCGATCTTGTTCAGGATGACTTCAAGATGAAGAGGCTTCTCAAGAAAATCACGTGCTCCAAGCTTGATCGCGCTCACCGCGGATTCGATGCCTGTATGTCCGCTCATCATCAGTACAGGAAGTTCAGGATGGGTATCCCGTAGTTCTTCCAGCACGGACATTCCATCTCGCCCAGGAAGCCAGATGTCCAAAAGCACCAGTGATGGGGTTAGTTCCTTCAACTGCTGCTGAAAGCTTTCGGCATTTGAGCAGGAAATGACCTGATAACCTTCATCTTTGAGAACCGCCTCAAGGGTTTCTCGAATGGACTGTTCATCATCAACAATACAAATCGGACCGTTGCTTTCCATAAGTCTTTTTAAAACTGGTAACGTAACTTTTGACCCATCCTGAGGCCCAGGGTTTTAGCTCTGCCCGCCTCGATCTCCAGGACAAAATTGGAAGGATAACTGGGTTTCAGGACTTTGGGTGAAGCGTCTTTCTCAGGGGGAGGGATATTTTCAGCCATCTCAACAATCCTGTGATTGTCAATCCAGATGATGTCTATCGGGAAACGCATGTCCTTCATCCAAAAATGATGAGGAATACGTTTTTGGAAGACGAACAACATGCCCCAATCTTTCTGGAGCATATCCCGTTTCCCAAGCCCAAGGCTTCGTTTTTCAGGAGTATCCGAAACTTCGACAGGTATGGAAATGCCTGATTCCGTGATAACGGTTGCATGTGCATATTCAAATTCTAGGGCCTGAGCTGTTTCCGATTTGAAACAGAGTATTAGCAAAAAACAAACGATTGTGACAATCGTCGGATTCGTTATCCTCATGCCGCTTCACGAGCCAGTTTTGCCAGTCGTTTTTTGACCATTTTCTGTTTCAGCATGGGGAGGTGGTCGATGAAAAGAATGCCTTGGAGATGATCCAATTCATGCTGAATGCAAATCGAAAGAAGCCCCTCTGCTTCCATAGTCCTGGGTTCTCCTTGGAGGTCCTGAAATTCGAGTTTGATGGATTCAGCTCTTTTAATTTCCGCCCGATACTCAATCACGCTGAGACAACCTTCTTCCGAGATCGTTTCTCCACTTCTTTCAACTATATGGGGATTCACAAAGACCCTCGGTTCGCGGAGGCTGATATCTTCCTCACCGCTTTTCAAATCCACCACCACCAGTTGTTTAAGCACCCCAACCTGCACTGCAGCCAAACCTATCCCCCGTTCTTCATACATGGTTTCAAGCATGTTGTCTGCAAGCTCGGCAAGTTTCTCGTCAAATTCCTTCACCGGCAGAGCTTTTTGCTTAAGCACCGGGTCTGGAAAAGAATGAACGGTTAACAACGCCATTTCATCCCTCCTTACTTAACCAGCAAGATTCTGTTCCGACTCATCAATGTATGCTTTCTACTTAATCAAGATACCTGAAGATCATCATTTTCAAAAGTTTTGAAAGGCTTATTCTAACACCAAGACCGACAATCACAAATTTCAGAATGGGTCAAAAGCTTCCTGAATCCCATTACAAACCCTCAAGAAATCCATTAAAAAAGGCCGGCCATTCGGGATCTGGCTGCATTTCCATTTTGACGACCCATAATTTCTGCTGCAATTCCTGAACGGATGCTAGTTTGATGGCATCTTTTTCCGTGGTCAGCCAAAAATCATGCGGGATGCTGTTTCCCCATTCAACCATTTTACGCACTGATGACTCAGGATACTGATGATGATCCTCAAAATGCATTTCTGAGACAGGATCACCCTTTTCGAGTTTCAGCATTTTGGAAAAGCTCTGGGGGTTGGCAATTCCGCTGCTCAAAAGCAGACGCTTGGCCTTTAATGTAGAAGGATCTATTTCTTCCAGACCATCCAAGCGAAAGATTTTAACCATCCGGTATTCAAAACGAAATACAGGGCAATCGCTACGGATGTACTCACGAAGGGATTGGATCACTTCATCAGTAGGTCCTAAATTGGCTTTGGTCACAATCACTGCATCCGCACGGCCTGCCGATTCCAAGTCTTCACGGAGCGGTCCCAAGGGAAGCAGTTGTTTGTTTCCAAATCCCCGCTCCGCATCAACCAAAAGCAGATTCAGGTCACGCGCGATCGCCAGATGCTGGTAGGCATCGTCCAGAATCAGTAGTCCCGGATCATCCCATTCTTTGGCCATCTTTGCCCCATCGACTCGGGACGCTGAAACATAAACTGGAATTTCCGGATTGTCCTTGGCCAGCATAGTCGGTTCATCACCAAAAACTGCTGCATCAACAACGGAGTTCTCACAGAAACGAACACGCTGGATTTTCGATTGGGAGCGGTTGCGATAACCCCGGCTGATGATGGCAGGCTTAAATCCGGCATCCTTTGCACTTTGTGTTAAGAAGCTCACCAGTGGAGTTTTTCCAGTTCCTCCCACTGTAAGATTGCCAACGGAGATAACAGGAACTCCGGGATGCCTGGACCTGAACCATTCTTTCTGGTAAAGCACCAATCGAAAGCGAACCAGGAATCCATAGATCACACTAAGCAGTCTCAACAGCGCTTGAGGAACATTAGAAGCCTCCGGGAAGCTTTGACCGGAACCTTGCATGGACTATTTTCAGGAAAGAAGCCTATAGACGGGCTCATTTTCTGGAGGCAGATCCTCATCGATCCTTTCCAGAAACCCTTTTTGGATGAGCAAGTCCAAAAGCTCATCCGTCTTTTCGGCACTCAGGCGTAATTTGAGAAAAAGATCGGTGCGGCTCAATCGACCTCCCTGAACACGGCCCAATTGAATTGCTTCATGAAGTGGCAGACGCTGATAAGATCGCCATTGGCTCCAACCATAGGCCATGATCGCCAAACCCAACAAAACCGAGGGAAGTCCTGTTAGAGGTATCGGAATTGGGGAACCACTGTCCAGAAACACCAGTCCTCCCAGCATCAAAAAAAATAAGCCTGCCTGCGTTCACTTTGCTTGGATTTCTGAAAGGTTCCTTCATCAAAATCTTCAGAATCGTGACTCTCAGAAAATTTATTCATCTTTCTGTGCTTGCTTTTAATGGCTTCTGTAGCATATTCAAATCAGGGAGCTTGTGAGTCAAAACAGGATCCAAGCGAGTAGGAGTGATAAAAACAAGAACGTGATCAAATTGAGAGGCATTACCCTCGGATCGAAACAACCAACCGATGAGAGGAAGGTCCTTTAGCAGTGGCACCCCAAACTGACTCATGGACTCACGTTCCTTGATCAATCCTCCTATCAAAAAAGGCTGTCCTTGACGAACGATGACTTCTGAGCGAGCACGTTGGCTGTTGATCTGCGGAATCCCGTCAATGTTGCTTTCTGCCATGGGGATGCTGGTTTCGGCATAGACGTTGAGCAGTATCTCATCTTGAGAACGATTGTCCCCAGGATTTGGAATCAGCCTTGGAGTGACCCTGAGCGTAACCCCGGTCTTGATCTCTTGCAAGCTGGCAGTCTTTTCTCCGGTAAGCCTGATATTGATCACCGAACCACTATTCATCTCAGCTTCAATGTTGTTGGCTGTCACAACCAGAGGACGTGAAAGGACTCTTCCTCTTCCTTTTGACTGGAGAAACCTTAAGGTTGCTTCGATACGCATGCCCTGGGAGGTATCCTGAGGCCCCAGAGTGATATCAAAAGCATAAGATTCTCCTGAGCCAGCACTGAGCATTCCACCATCAGCCAGACCTCTACCACTGAATTCCAACCCAAGCTTGAGGGCATCAGATTCATTGGTTTCAAAAATATGTGCTTCAATTTTGATCTGCGGGACCGGCCGGTCCCAAAGTTCGATCAGCCTCTGCAGCAACAGCAACTGTTTTCGGGATCCCTGCAGGATGAGCACATTACGTTCTTCATCTTCCAGGATCTTCAAAAAACGAACCGGCAGCAAAGGGTCTGATTCATCCATGGTCTCGATCATTTCCAACAGCCGCGATTTGACCCCAGGAATCTCCACCAAACGTCCGTTTCGGCTAATATTCCTGCTTCCAACATGCAGGTATCGTAACTCCAACCTGTGGAACGTTTGATCAGATTCGATTTCCGAAGAATCTTCATACTGGTCAAGATGCCTGATGAGTTCCTCAATCAGTTCCAAATCCTGCTTAGGCCCCTGGAGCAGGACCGTTTCCGGAGCAGGATAACTCAACATTACACGTTCCAAATTCAGGTTTGGATGAAGCCCTTCCAACATGGATTTGATCCAGGAGGGATTGGTATGTTTGAGAAAAACGAAACGCTGTAAGATTTCTTCGGACTGATACCATTCCAGCAAATGTTGTCTAGGATGATAAATCAAATGGGCATTTTGACGCTTCGCCAGTTCTTCGAGAGCTTGTTTGACACTCTTTGCAGCAAGGCTCCTGAGTAGCTTTTGATCCTTCATTTTCTCCCGGTCAAACCGGATGATGATCCTGCCTTTTTGAGAAATCTCCTTCAGGACGTTTTCAAGCGGTACGGGGTCACGGACCGGTTTTTGAAATTTCAGGTATTTCCAAACCAGTCTCATCGGCAGTATCAACAGGCCTTGATCATCTTCGACCATGCTCAAGCCATGAATTTCCAGGAGCAGCCCAAAGATTCCCTCCATGGTTCTTCCCTTGATCTGAACAGTGCTCACTTGGTTCTGGATTTCCGGATGAACCCTAATCCGCCCAGGTTTTTTTGCATAGTTTTTCAGGATTTCTTCCAGAAGTTCACGGAGTTCCACATTCTCCCGCAAACCTGTGAAACGGGGGAGGGTTTTCGTGGACTTCCATTCAATCGGTGGCATTCCCCAAAGCTGAAATGGAATGATGACCGCTAGAAACCAGAAAGAAGCCAGAATTAGGAATTTTCGGCAGGACAACAGAATCACCTAACTTATGCCACATCCTGCCTCCTGAGGTTGAATGTGGAGTGTGTTTTTAGTTGAACTCAAATATTGAATTCGGTCAAGCGCTTTGGGATCTGGTTGATGAGCCAGTGAGGCTTGTTGCCGTTGTTGACAAAAGCATTGTTTCTTGATGGAGAATGGCATAATTTCAACCCTTTAAAGCATATTGCATTAATAAAACCTCAGGTTCCTATGGATCAGGAAAACTTAAAGGCTCGTAAAGAAATTGCTCAACGAAAGGTTGATCATGCTCTTTGGGTCAAATCGATGAGCCAAAGCAAGGGGGATAAAAACGAGGCCAAGAAACGTTATATCGAACTCCGTAGTGAGCAACTTAAAGAAAAAAGTCAAAAAGGCAGGCCTGCTTCGGTGGTGAAATCACCTAAACAAATAGATGATGATTCAACAAAATCCCAAAAAATAAAAAAACATGAATACGATTTTTAAACGTCTCGACCTCTGGATCACCGTCATTATCTTTGTTTTGATGCTTGGTGCAGAACGTTTTGAACTTCTGCCTAGAATTGAGAACCCCCTGCTCGGACTGAGACACGAGTTCCGTGCCCAAACCCTTCCTTCAGAAGAAACAGAATTTCTTTACGACGACATTCTGATCGTGGACACCGAAGAAGATTTTTTCGAGGAATATGGAAGTTGGCCTCTGAAACGTGAAGATATTGCCAAGATCGTGGTTAATCTTAAACGGCTTGGGGCTGAAGTGATTGCCTTGGACATGATCATGGATTTTCCCAACGGATACGGTGAGGATCCGATCCTGGCTGAAGCACTTAGAGAATCAGGAAAAACCATGGTTGTCTCTCTTCTTAATCTGGACACCCCGATTTGGTACAGCCTCGGGGAGACCCGCTTAAATGGTATCACGGATGCGACAGAAGTCCTGAATGAGGCTACCAAAAGAGGTTACACCAACGTCACGGAAATAGGAGGGCAACTTTCTAGGATCCGTTTTTACCCGGAAATCAACAAAGAACATAATATCTGGCCCTATGCCGTTCAAGCCTTAGCGATGTATCTGGATGTCGAACCATCACTAGAGAATGGGGTACTGACTCTTGGAGAACTCAGCATGCCCCTTGATGAATACGATTTCCTTTGGATTGATTACCCAAGCCTTCCTGGTGGAATGACTTTTCTGAAAGAAACCCCTGCTGTGATTACTGCCATCGAAGTTCTTATGGATCTCGAAGATTTGGAAGACCTCAATGAAGAAGAATATCTGGAAGAAACAGAAGACCTGAGGGAACTGGTCGAAGGAAAACTGGTTCTGGTCGGTGATACCTCAGAAATGTCTCATGATATCTTTGAAACACCTGTTGGAGAGGTTTACGGGATCGAAGTGATCGCGGATACGATTTCCACGATGATGAAACAGCAACCCATCAGACCTGCATCTTTTACATTTGAATCCCTAGTCATGCTGATCCTGCTGTTGGCTTTCCTTGCGGTGAGTCAGCTCAAACGTTTTGAAAACATGGTTTTTCTTCTGATCATCATTGTCTACACCTCGCTTAATGTTTATGCCTACATCTACCATGGACTGGTCTTCTCCTTGAGCTATCCCTTGATGGCATGTTTTCTAGGTATGATAACAATCAACCTTTATCTGTTCATGCTTGAACGAAAGCAAAAAACCTTCATCCGTGGTGCTTTCTCACAGTATCTTTCCCCGGCTGTGATCGACATGATTGTTAAAGATCCCGACAAACTGAAACTGGGTGGAGAACGTCGGGAAATGACTGCCTTTTTTTCTGACATCCAAGGATTTTCAACGGTTTCTGAAAGCCTGACTCCTGAGGAACTGGTCCAGCTTCTCAACGAATACCTGACCACCATGTGCGAAGTGATCTCATCCTACAACGGCACAGTCGACAAATTTGAAGGGGACGCAATCATCGCTTTTTGGGGAGCACCGCTGGACAACCCAAATCATGCACGAGACAGTTGTCACGCTGCACTGGATATGCAGGATCGCAACACAGAAATGAGAAAGAAACTGAGGGAAGAAAATCGACCCATGCTCTATACGCGAATGGGCATCAACAGTGGCCCGATCGTTGTAGGTAACATGGGGTCGGCCAGCAAAACGGACTACACCATGATGGGAGATAACGTTAATCTGGCGGCACGCTTGGAAGGTGCAAATAAATTTTATAAAACCTACACGATGATCGCTGAAAATACCTACAAACTGGCAGAGGATTCCATCGATGTTCGTTATCTGGATGTTGTCAGAGTGGTTGGCAAAAACGAGCCTGTTAAAATCTATCAATTACTGGCCAAGAAAAATGAATTGGCAGGTTCCATGCAGGAAATAATGGAGCATTATGAAAAAGGGATGAAATGCTATCAGGATTTGAATTTTAAGGATGCTATCTCATGTTTTGAAAATGCCTTAAAACTCGAACCCGAAGATGGTCCCTGTCTGACTTATGTGAATCGCTGTAAAATGTATCTTGAACAACCTCCTCCTACGAACTGGGACGGAGTGTTTAACTTTACGGAAAAAGGCTAAATATCTATAAGCATTTAAAAAAATAGACAATCTGTTGAAAATTTGAATGCAGATAGATGACATCTTTGCCAGAAGCCACTAGTCGATGATTAAGGATTCGGCACATGTAAATCATAAACCTCCAAATGATCTTCTAGGAAAATTCCCATATCAGATCATAAGTTCCTAGACCCATGATGATTTAACATTTTGAGAGGAGTTGGCTGGTCATTTCTTTAAAGTATCATCCTCAGTGATGCCCCTCATTCCCAAGTTTCATCCAAATACAGTTTCTTGAAAATGGATCTATTCATCTCCACCTCTCCGTTTGGTGTATCAGACCCCACAATTCTGGAACCGCTCAAACAATCTGATTTTTCCTGGAGCAACAACAATAGTGGTCGAAAACTCAAACCTGAAGAACTTTTAGAAGCAGCTAAAGACTGTAAAACCCTGGTTGCCGGAACAGAAAATCTCCTCCCTCTGATCGACATCAACCCCAACCTGAAGATGATTGCCAGAGTAGGAATAGGACTTGATGGAGTTCCACTCCATGAATGCAGAAAACGTGGTATTCGGGTCAGTTGGACTCCGGATGCAGTCACTCGCGCGGTGGCTGAATTGACAGTGGGTCAAATGCTGAGTACCAGTCGTTTTGTCCATATGCTCGATGCAGGTATACGAAAACAGGAATGGTCACGTCCTGCTGGAAGAGGAATCCGTGAATCGATCATTGGCCTAATAGGATTCGGTCGGATAGGCACCTCTGTGGCCCGGCTTCTCAGGTCCTTTTCTCCTCGTGAGATCTTGGTCCTGGATATTGCAGACAAGACCACCGAAATTCATGCCCTTCAACAAGAGGGTTTGAAAATCAGAAGTGCGGAGCTTGGAGAACTTCTTCAAAATTCACACATTCTTTCATTGCATGTGCCTTTATGGAAAGAGACCCGACATATGATCAGTGTCAGAGAACTGGAGCAAATGAGTTCAAATTCCATCTTGATCAACACGGCAAGAGGAGGAATTGTCGATGAAATTGCCTTGAAACATGCTCTTGAAAAAGGGGGCATCGCTGGAGCAGCTATCGATGTGTTTGAAAAAGAACCATACACAGGCCCCCTATCTTTGTTGGAAAACTGCCTGTTGACGCCTCATCTGGGTTCCTGCACGCTTGAATGCCGTTCAAGAATGGAATCTGAAGCCCTTAACGAAGCACTCAGATGGCTTCAGGGCAATTCCCTTCAGCAGGAGGTACCTGATGATGAGTATGTATACCAGGAATAAGGCCCCAGGCACCTTGATCCAATTCACCAGCAGATTTCTTCGTGCGAAGATTTCTTAAAAAGAATATCCCCTGGCAGATCATCATCTTGATCAAAGCATTAGGTTTTCTGCCCATCCTGTTCATCCACTTTATGGTTCTCCCCAGTCAGGCGTATTCCAAGGAAGCTGCCATTCTGTATACGACGATTATGGGAGAGATCGACATGGAACTGGAATACATTGAATCACAACAACGCAAACTTTTAACCAGGAATTTTAATCTCCTGGAATCATCAAAGGTCAAGGCAGCACATCAATCCATTGAGAAAATCATTGGACCTGGCCCCTGCATTTCAGCTCATTGCTTGAGGTTGATGTCTCAGGCTTTAGGAGTCCAAACTTTATTTGTGCTTCGGATAAAACAAATAAATGAGGCTTTTCAACTTAGCCTAGTTCGAACTCAAAGCAATGAGATGCATATTGTGGATGATTTCTGCAGTCCTTGTGATCAAGAACAATTCAACAAAATTTTGACGCAACTGACATCTGCCCTAATCAAAAATAAAGGAAACTATGCCAAGCTTATCCTTCCCCTTGATTTGACGCTACCAAAGGAAGAAGTCACGGAAATGCAAATCGAAATGCCAGTTGCACCATTGGACCCGCTTCCTCCAATCGATGCACGTCTTCTCTATCCGTCGATCACAACAAATGGTGAATTTGTCATGATTGATATCCAAGAAATCGAACTTCCGGATCCGGAAGTCCCTATAGTTCCTGAAGCTCCCAAGGATTTGTCAGAATTGCAAAGCACCCAGGAAGACATTCTGATTTTTCCCCTCAGCAAAGATCTTGTACAGGAAGAAAAAGGAGAATTTATTTTTCAGGTCAGTGCCTTCAGTGAAATCGAAAACATTAAGGTCAACCAGAAAAAACAGCCTTCTGCTCCAGGAATTTACGAGGAAACCATTCGTGTTCCCTATCAATTGCAGCCTGGAGAGAATATTTTTTTGGTTGAAGTTCAGACCCGACTGAGAAGAAATGAAAAAGAATTCATCGTTTTTTTGGAAACAGACAAAGTGAAGCGGGAAAAAGCAAAACCATCTTTCCAGTTGATCGTCATTAGTGAAGCATTCCAGGACGACAACTTCCTTTCTGTAAATCAAGAAAGTTCCAAAACGTCTGCACACAAAGGAAGCCTCACCCTACTTTCTACATACAACAAGCGCTTTGATCATGAATCTAGGATGGCCCTGAATGCTTTGTTGATGGGAGATGGATACCAGGAAAAAGCCCTTTCGGATTATGCTGTGTTATTCAAGCAGATTTCCTGGGATTGGTTTGAAAATTTCTATTTTTTCCCCTTTGAACTAAAAACTTCATTGGGCATCAACACAGTCAGCATGAGCGACAGTAACAAGACGAGCAGTAATAGGGATCCCCATCTGAAAGATTACAAACTATACGGCAGCGATCAGTTTGTTAATTTGACTGGAACAACGAAGAATTCTGAAAGTAGCAGTTGGAAAATCAATCTTGAACGGAAGAACAAAACCAACTATGACAACAGCGAACAAAACGGGTTTTCCATGGGAATGAGTTTGGAATACCAGATCAAACTATTGGCTTGGAACCATAAGTTCAAATTGGTCAATTCGGTCAATGATTTTCAAACCAACACCAATGATTACTCTGAGATTTCTTTGAGTTACAAATTTGGAATTCCTCTTGGAAAATGGAAACTCACTCCCATGCTGAAACAGTCCAATACCGCTTATCGGGTTGTCAATACTGATGGGGTCAAGAAAACCAGCGAGAAAAAGAATGTCAGTATTGAATTGATGTATCCGTTGACGGGCTGGATGATTCTGTCATTAACTCCGCAGTTGGAACAGGGAAGCAGCAATACCTCTGAGACTTATCAGAAAAATTTGGGCTCCTTCAAAATGATCCTCATTTTTTAATTCCCAATGCAGCGCAACATCTTAACCATTTTGCTCTTTTGGGTTCTCTTAACCTTTCCTGTTTTTGCAGAAGAGGTGGAGCTTGAATTGAAACTCGGATTGGTCAAAATCATGCGTGCTGGCCAGGTCATGATTTTCAGTGAAAAAGGTTCAAAGATTCCTCTGCAGCTCAAAGACCAAGTTCAGACTGGAGCAAGTTCCAAGGCACTCATCCGTTTACCTAAAAAGGATGAAACCATCCAGCTAGGTTCCCGATCTTTCTTCGGTTTGGATAATCTTACTGAAGATCAGACTAAGGTTTCTCTGCTGACGGGGAAGGGGCAGTTTAAAGTGACTCCTAAAATATCTGCTCGTAAAACTATAAGAAGAAAAGGAAGGAAACGGGACCGATTTAAATAAGAACCGTAACTGCCGTGGTTGGAGTCAGGGGTACTGAATTCGTTCTCGGCGCCAGTGGTTCCCAAACCAATTTACTGACCATCACTGGATTGGTGACGATTGCTCCGATCGAAGCTCCTGATATCGAAGTTGAAGTTCCCGAAAATCAAGCCTCACAAGTTCGACAGGGGTTAGCCCCGACTCCTCCAGTGCCTATTGCTCCTGAAATACAGGAGCAAATCGTCCAGGATGATTCGCCCCAGGTTTTTAATGTTGTTGACTATCCCCCTGCACCCACCATCGAAAAGGCACGAGAAGAACAGCAATCGAAGCAACAGGAATCCGACAACAAAGAAGATAGTCAGGAAAAGGAAGAGACAGAAAAGGAAGAAACCGTCGGGGAAAAAGAATCTCCCCTTACGCAAGAACCAAAGCTGGAGGAACTTCCCTTAGACCTAAATTCATTGGAGGAGGTTCAGGAACAGTTGGAAAAAACCAAAGAGGAAGTGATTGAAAAGGATAGGCAAAAGATTTTGGAATTGAACATCGAACGTGAATGAGTCCAGCCTAAGTTTCTCTCTGTGGTCAATGGATCTCATTCATGTCCCTGGATTGCTGACATGACACGATGAATAAACCCAAAAAAATGAGAGCCGACCAAATGCTTGTTGAAAAACAAATAGGCTACCTCCCGGGAGAAAGCCCGAGCCATGATTCTTTCCGGCATCGTTTTTTCGGATGGTATACGAATCGAGAAGGCAGGACATAGGCTCACTTCAAAATCCGACCTAGAACTAAGAGGCCGACAGTTACAGTACGTCAGCCGTGGAGGTGTGAAACTTGAGGGCGCACTCAAGGATTTCCAGATTGATGTAACAAGTCTGGAAGCTCTAGATGTGGGTGCCTCCACAGGTGGATTTAGTGATTGTTTGCTTCAAAACGGGGCTGCCAGGATCTTTTGTGTGGACGTGGGTTATGGTCAGCTCGCATGGAAACTACGCCAGGATTCGCGCATCACGGTTTTGGAAAGAACAAATTTCCGACATCTTGAATTTGAACGCATCGGTCATAAAGTCGATCTGGTCGTAATTGATGCATCCTTTATTTCACTCAACTTGATTCTGCCTAAAGCACTTGAATTCCTGAAAGTCGGAGGAAGAATCCTGGCCTTGGTCAAACCCCAGTTTGAAGCCGGGGTGGCAGAGGTAGGAAAACGTGGACTTGTTAAAAACGAGGAAATCCATTCCAGGATTCTCAAGCAACTCAATGAATTAGCAACCAAACTTCAACTGGTCATACTCGGACAAATGGAATCTGTGATTAAAGGCAAAAAAAGCGGAAATCGTGAATTTTTCATCTACCTCCAATTACAACAGGATTCTGTATCTCCGTTGCAAAGAGCAAACGTGGATGATCCAGGAACTCTCCAGTGTGAGGAAACCCATTCTCGATAAATTCTTCATCATGGCAGAACCTTCTTTAGACCAACTGGTCAACATTCCCATCAGCAGAATTAGCCTCAACCCGCTTCAACCACGAAAAAAATTTAATGAAGAGAAGATAAAAGAGTTATCAAGATCCATTGAACATCAGGGAGTGCTTCAGCCCCTGGTAGTTAGGATTCATCCTGAGCTAAGCGGACATTTTCAGCTGATTGCGGGGGAACGTCGACTACGTGCCCTAAAAATGCTGGATTATCACGAAATCCCGGTTCTGATCAAGAACATTAAAGATCAGGATTTGCTGGAAACCGCTTTGCTGGAAAACATCCAGCGTGAAAATCTGACTCCGATGGAAGAGGCACGAAGCTACGAACATCTCCTCAAAGAACATGGTTATACTCAGGATGACCTTGCCGAACGAATCGGAAAGGACCGTACCACCATCTCAAACCTGGTCCGCCTGCTGCAACTTCCAGAGGCAATCCAGAATGATGTGGAATTAGGTAGAATGACTTCCGGCCACGCACGGGCTCTGCTATCACTTCCTTCAGAAGCTTTGAAGCTTCTGTTAAGAAAGCAGCTTCTTCAACAGGAATGGAGCGTCCGTGAAACGGAGAAACAGGTCCGGCAAATGCTTGGGAAATTGCCAAAAGCTGGCATGCAAAAGAACAACATCCCTACCTCTGAAGAAAGAAAACACATGCTGCTAAGCCTAGAAGAAGAACTCCAACGCCATCTTGGCACTCGGATTGGCATCCGTAATTCCGGACAAAAGGGAGAAATCAGAATCTACTACCAGGACCTAGACGAATTCGAACGCCTTTACGCCCTCCTCAAATCCACCTGATCTCTCTTCGTCTTGGCATAGAAACCGCAGTATGTATATACGGTCTCCTGCAAAGAATCGTAGGAACCTACCAAGTAGTTTCGAAAATCCTAAAGTATAAGAAGTTCTAAAAGGATCATCATTACTGAGTTCTGTTGGTTATCAAAAACCAGTTCATGATTCTTCTAGACCTCTAGTCCATCGTGATTAAATCTCCTATTGGTAAAAAATACGATTTCACCTTGATGGGTTCTACCCTACTACTGTTAGGTTGGGGTACGGTGATGATATACAGCACGAGTGCTCCCTTTGCAGAAATTCAGTATCAAAACAGTTATTTTTTCCTTCAAAAACACTTGCTCCATATTACCCTAGGAATTACGGCATTGGGGCTGGGACTTAAAATCGACTATCACTTCTGGCGCAAAAACGCTTCCTGGATGATGCTTGGCATGCTTTTGATGCTGATCCTTGTGCTGATTCCCGAAATCGGACATGAAGTTAAGGGAGGGCGCCGGTGGCTTCGTTTCGGAAGCATCGGATTTCAGCCTGTTGAAATGTTAAAAATCGTTCTCATCATCTATGTTGCTGCCTACCTAGAACGTAAACAAGAAATACTGTCCTCCTTTTTCCGAGGATTAACTCCTAACTTCCTGGTTACTGGATTCTTCCTTTTTCTGATCCTGCTCCAGCCCGATTTCGGATCTGTGATCCTGATCGCCACTACCGTTTTGATGATGCTCTATGTAGGAGGTGGTAGACTCTTTCACATCTTCGGAAGCCTTCTCGGCATGTCTCTCATTGGGGGCTTTCTGATTGCAAGCCACAGTTACCGGGTAAAAAGAGTTCTTGCTTTCCTCAATCCCTGGGAAGATCCCTTAAACTCCGGATTTCAGATCATCCAATCCTACATCGCTCTTGGAACTGGCGGATGGTTCGGGAAAGGTTTGGGAGAAAGCCATCAGAAACTTTTTTTCCTTCCTGATGCCCATACGGATTTCATCTTTGCAGTCATTGGAGAAGAATTAGGGTTTTTCTGGGTCTCTGTTCTAGTTGGTATTTTTTCCTTATTCATTTGGAGAGGATACTGGATCACATGGAATGCTCCAGACCGTTTTGGAAAATATTTGGCATTCGGCTCAACCACCATTCTCAGTCTTCAGGTCATCCTCAACCTTTTTGTCGTCAACGGATTAATGCCCACCAAAGGGCTTCCATTACCCTTCATCAGTTACGGCGGATCAAATCTGCTTTCCACCTTGTTCCTGACCGGAATTCTGCTCAATATCAGTCATCAAATCGTTCCCTATCAAGCACCCCCCGGAAAGCAATGAATGGCTTGCTGAACTGTTTCCCTGGAAAGATGCTCATTGTTGGCATGCTTTTCTTCTACTGGAAAACGGGAGACCTTAGTTCAGTTACTCCGGAAGCTCCAAAAAATTTAAATAAAATCAGCATCTCCGGGCCTATTACAGGGCTCGAAAATTTTCTCATCAGTGCACGAGAAAAGGAGGAATGGACCCGTCTGATGCTGGCCATTCAGAAAAGTGCAAACGCCGTGAAAAGCCTGCTGAATGATGGCATTAGTCCCAATCTGCGCGGCAGTGGGTCTTTCAAAGGCTATACTCCCCTGATTTTTGCTTCGGAAATCGGCAGCCTAGAAACTGTGAAACTCCTGATTCAAAAGGGAGCACGTATCAACGATACCGATTCTGAAGGCCGCACGGCCCTTTTTCATGCTTCTGAAAACGGACATGCAGATATCGCCACAATGATTGTTGAAAATGGAGCCAATCCCAACGCTGTTAGTTTTCTCAACCGGACGGCACTGATGCAGGCCACAGTGAATCATCATCTGGATTGTATGGATATCCTACTGAAAAACGGAGCCAATGTTGACCACCAGAACCATTTCGGCCACACCGCATTGATGCTTGGTTCCCAAAAAGGAGATTTGGACTCGGTCAAGAAACTCCTCCTAAACAACGCTGAAATCAACATTGCCTCTAAAAACGGCTTCACCGCCTTATTCATGGCGGTTCAAAACGGGCATAAAAAACTGGTCCGCCTGCTGGCCCGTTTTGGAGGGGAAGTGAACCAGAAGGAAAAAGAGAATCTAAGAACTCCATTGATTGTGGCTGCAGTTGAAGGACATACAACGGTCGTCAAATTATTGCTTTCCCTGAAGGCCGATCCCTCCGAATTCGATGGCAACGGCATGATTCCTCTTCAGGGCGCCCTGCGAAGCCGCCACTTTGAAACTGCAGAGCTACTGATTAACGGTGGAAGTCCCTTCAATCATCAGGATCATCAAGGCCAGAACGTTCTGCATGACGCAACCATTTCGGGCAACGTCAGCCTCGTAAAAACAATCCTGGAAAAAGGTGCCGAAACCTCTATAAGCAATCAACGTGGGGAAACTGCATTGATGCTTGCGGCTGCAGAAGGTCATCTTGAAATTGCAGCTCTGTTGCTGAATTTCGGAGCTTCCAGACTGATCAAAGACCGTTTTGGCCGAACCGCCTGGATGCATGCTGTCGATGGGGGGGAAATGAAGCTGGTTCAACTTCTTGCTGAAGGAGGTTATCCCATTTCCGAGAAATTGATTTTTGCGGCCAGTCGTGGAAACACCAAATCCGTTGAAATTCTATTGAAACTCAATGCAAATCTTGAGTCCCGTGACGATAAGGAATGGAATCCTCTGATGTGGGCTGCCAAAAGCGGACATGTTGCAACGGTAAGGCTTCTATTAAAACAGGGAGCTGATGTCAACGCCATGAATCCTGGAAATTGGACACCACTGATGCTTGCCGCAGGGGGAGGTCATACCAAAACCGCAAGAGTCCTGCTGGAATCCGGAGCTGATTTCAGCATTCGTGACAAAGACCAATGGACTGCCTTAACCTGGGCTGCAATGAAAGGGCATCTCCCCCTTGTTGAACTGATCCTCTTCTATGGAGCCTCGATCAACGAAAAAGGTTCCGATGGCGCCACCCCTCTGATTTGGGCTGCTTCCCAGGGGCATACTGATGTGGTCAAGTCCCTTCTCGCTAAAGGAGCAGATCCTCAAATTGAGGATAATCATGGGAAAACCGCATTGGTTCACGCACTATTGAAAAATTATCTGCAAACCGCCCAACTCCTTTACAAAGGAGGTGCCGATCTTAATTTGAATTTGATTTACGCCGCCAAAAGAGGTTTTCCAAAAATGGTGACCTATCTCCTTGAGCAGGGTGCGGATCATAGTTGGATTACAGAAAATCAGGAAACCCCATTGATTTTGGCTGCTTTGGCAAAAAACTATAAAAGTGCAGAAATCTTATTGGGAAACGGTGCTGATCCGAACTGGACGGACCATAACTCTCTGAGCCCCCTGAACCATGCGGTGATGAACGGGGACATGTCCATGGTCAAATTATTACTGAACCATTCTGTCGATCCCAACACAAGTGGAGTTCAGGGAAACACAGCTTTGATGAATGCAGTTTCCCACGGTTATCCTCTGATTGCCTTAAAACTGCTTCAATCCGGAGCTCATGTCAATGCCATCAACCAAACCGGGCAAACTGCACTCATGCTTGCAGCATCCAAGGGTTACCGCGAAACAGTCAAACTCCTTCATCAACATTCGGCTTCCATTGATACCCAAGATTTAAACGAGAGAAATGCATTAATTCATGCCGCTTCTAATGGTAAAAGCCTTGTGGTTCAATACCTTCTGGAAGAGGACGCCGATTACCAGGTCAATGCCCTAGACCTTCAAGGGAATGGCGGAAGTGCTTTGATCCATGCCGCCAGAGGAGGTCATCTGGATGTTCTCCGCTTGCTGCTGATGAAAACCTTAAATATCAATGAAGTGGAACTGACTCAACGGAGAACCGCCCTAATGGAAGCATCCATTCGAGGGCATAGGGAAAGCGTCAACTTACTCATCGACCATGGTGCTGATCTCAACCTGACTGATTTTCGGGGACAAACCGTACTGGGGCTAGCAGTTTCCAGGGGTCATCATGAAATCAGCCGGGATCTTCTGGCTAGAGGTGCCAACAGTCAGGAAAAGGACCGTAACGCCAACAATCTGTTGCACCTCGCAGCAAACAATGGTGACCTTCCAATCATCGAAATGCTGTTGCAGGCGGGGGTCTCAAAAGAGGCGGTCAACCGTGATGGTCATACTCCCCTGATGCTCGCATTGAAGAAGAATCATTCAGAAACGATCCCCTTGCTGCGTTGATCTCAACCTGTGCTGAAAACTTCAACTGCCGCGATTCCACCAATTGAGCACCAACATCTGTTCTCGTTCCAAAAAATCAGACTCTTGAATTTTACCTGCATCAAACCCCAGACGGAGATAATGGAGTTTAGCAAGCATCTCCAGAGAACTTTCACACTGACTCCAGCCTCCCTCTTTTTTTTGAACCAGTTGATCATATTCATCTTCAGAAACCTGTATCGGATGCTGGATCGAATAAGGTGTCAGGTCAATCATCGAAAACCTTGGATATGGTAAATAATGCAAAAGCATAATTGTCTGCAGATGTCCTTGCAAGCGACTCCCTGAAGATTGTTTCATGAATCCATCCAATAGTTTCAAAACCAAGGCCTGGTGGGCCATTCCTTCATCCGGAATCCTCATCGGATTGAATGCTCCTGGATTTGGAACGCAATGGATAGGATTTCTGGCATTGATCCCACTCCTTTTGGTTTTGGAGAAAACCTTTTCAGATCCATTACACTCAACCAAAAGAAAACTCCTGCAAACACTGGTTTTTTGCTGGCTGGCAGCTGGATTAGGCTCTTCCATCGGAGCCTACTGGATTACTCACAGCGCTCACGTTTTTGGTCATCTTCCCTGGCTCGTTGCATCTGGAGTGACCTTCATTGGTTACGGATTCGAAGTAGGACTGCTGCTTTGGTTATCTTTGGCTGGGCCTTTGCTGTTCATCCGTCACGATCATCTTTGGGGACTGCCTTTGAGAATCTTCTGGTTTGTGGTCGTGGATGCGAATGCACCACGTCTGATCGACTGGAATTTCGGTGGTCTCACCTTGAGTGGCTTCCCTTTGGTGGAACAATCTGCAGATTTGATCGGTTCCTCTGGGTTGAGCCTTTTTATGGTCAGCAGCAATCTTCTGCTGGTGGCCTGGTCTTCTTCCAAAACACGGAGGAATTCCTTCAAGATGCTGACCCGATTGAGTCTCATTTTCAT
>FUWD013283793.1_pt9 | contig 22345 bp, 20 predicted proteins | sample 1063281 | NCBI WGS metagenome assembly FUWD01 (sample SAMEA79048168, study PRJEB19326) | metagenome | biome: marine | reverse complement strand
ACTACTTTAGAAAATGAATTATTATTTTTAAAAATTAACAATAAAGGAGGGCAAATTACTGAAGCTGTTATTAAAGGTTATGAAACTCATGATTCATTTCCTCTGTACATGATAAAGACAATAATGCGAGCTTTAATATTAATTTTGGCACAACAGACAACAGAATTTAAATACCAAAGACTTATTTTTGAACCATCACTAACAAATAATGGTTCTTCTCAAGTTCTCTCGATGAAATTGAAAGTTTCAGATACTCAATTTTTAGAATATAGATATGAGATGACCGATGATTACATGGTAAACTTTGCTGTAAGATCTCAAGGCTTAAGTACAGTAATAAATTCATCTAACACTATCAATTTAGATTGGTCTTTAAAAGGGTATCGTCACGAAAAAGTTTGCGGACTGAAAATACGATGTACTCTTATTTTTACTATAAGTCAGACAATGACGTAGACTATTTGGGTGTAGAGGATAATGATCTTGTAAATAATGTTGATTGGGTTTCTTACAAACAACATTTTTCTCATCTATTTTAATTTCTGATACTCCTTTTAACAATGCAGCTATCGCCTCACAAGATTTGGTTAAAGATGAAGCAATAGATAGTGTATTTACAAAAAAATATAGCTTAAAAACTCCATTAGAATTAACAAATGGAGAATTGAATTACAATATGAAGTGGTACTATGGACCATCTGATTATAAGAAGCTATCTAAATATGAAGGAACAAATCTTAACGAAACAGCTGATTTAGGTTGGGGTATTTTTGGGACAATTAACAGATGGATATTTATACCCATTTTTGGAATGCTTGAAGGTTTTATGGGTAATTACGGTTTAATCATCATTTTAATGACCATCGTAGTTAGAATTATTATGTCTCCACTTGTATACAAATCGTATGTATCAAGTGCAAAAATGAAAGTAATACGTCCAGAATTAAATGCATTAAATGAAAAATATCCCGGTAAAGAAAATGCGATGAAACGCCAACAGGAAACAATGGCAGTTCAACGAAAAGCCGGAGTAAGTATGCTGTCTGGGTGTATACCTGCATTATTACAAATGCCTGTATTCTTTGCTTTATTTAAGTTTTTCCCCTCTAACATAGCATTAAGAGGTAAAAGTTTTTTGTGGGCGAATGATTTATCATCTTATGATACCGTTTTTAACTTACCATTTGAGATTCCTTTTTATGGAGATCACGTAAGTTTATTTCCTATACTTGCTTCTATTGCAATTTTCTTTTACATGAAAATGAATCAGAGTCAGCAAATGAATATGCAAGCTCCAACTCAGGAAGGAATGCCAGATATGGGTAAAATGATGAAGTATATGATTTACTTCTCTCCTATTATGATGTTATTCTTCTTTAATAACTATGCTAGTAGCTTAAGTTTATACTATTTTGTTTCTAATTTACTAACCATTACTATTATGTTAGTGATTAAAAACTATGTGATAGATGAAGCAAAAATTCATGCTCAAATTGAAGAAAACAAAAAACGTCCTGAAAAGAAAAAGAGTAAGTTTAGACAACGTTTAGATGACGCAATGAAACAAGCTCAAGAACAACAAACAAAGAAGAAGTAATACTTCTTTCTATATACCATAAACCCCGAAACTATGTTTCGGGGTTTATATTTTTAAATAGGTTTGATCATTTCTTAAAAGTTATTTTTTAAGACTTTGACGACTTTAATTTTCCGTAATATAAGATATATCCATAGCAAATCATTGTTAAAATAAAGGCGGTTTTAAACCCAAACCCGTCTATTAAACCACCAAACGCAAAAGGAATAATAGCACCACCTACAATAGCCATACATAGCAAGCCTGATGCCTGTGCTTTTAATTCTCCCAAACCTTCCAAGGTAAGAGTGAATATTGTTGGAAACATAATGGAATTAAATAATCCTACGACCAAAATAGACCACATAGAAATCAGTCCTTGTGTATTTATTGAGATTGCAATCATTACAATTGCTAGCAAAGCAAAAATACTTAGCACTTTTCCTGGAGCAATTATTTTTGTTAAATAAGCACCAACAAAACGCCCAATCATAGCTCCTCCCCAATAGAATATAATAAAAATTCCCAATAAAGATTTTGGATCAGAATTAGAAAATGTTTTATTAAAAGTACTGGCAATGGTATTGGCAATACTCATCATTATGTCATTCTCAGCTACCAAAACTGCTAAATTCATATCATCAAAATAGTTCACTAAAAAACTACCTATAGCAACTTCTGCTCCTACATACACAAAAATACCAAGTGCTCCCATGAGCATTAATTTATTTTTTAACAATGATAGATAGCCTCCTTTAGGACTTTGTTGCATCACTTTGGGTAATTTTATAAAGGCAAAAACAACTGCCAAAAGTCCTATAAAAGTTGCAATGAGTAAAAATGGAGTTTGAACCGTAGCTGCCTCTGCTGCATAATAATCTGCTTTTTCAATGGCTGATAATACATTTATTTCTTCAGAGCTCTTCACAGAATCACTCAATAAAAACAAGGCACCTACTACAGGTGCTAAAGTTGTTCCTAAAGAATTAAAGGCCTGTGATAAATTTAATCTACTAGAGGCACCTTCCTCAGAACCTAGTAATGCTACATATGGATTAGCAGCTACTTGAAGTACTGTAATTCCTCCAGCTAACGTAAAATACCCAATTAAAAAAATAGTAAAGTTTCTATATTCAGCAGCTGGATAAAAAAGTAAACAGCCCAAAGCCATAATTATTAGACCTAAAACAATTCCTTTTCTGTATCCAATCTTAGATAAGATAGCTCCAGCAGGAACAGAGACAACAAAAAATGCTGTAAAAAACGCAAACTGAACTAAAACTGTTTTGGCATATGACATTTCAAAAACATCTTTTAATCTTGGCACTAAACTATCAACTAAAACAGTGATAAAGCCCCATAGAAAAAATAAGGTAGTTAAAAAGATAAGTGCACTTTTGTATGATTTATTTGAAGACATAATTAAGCTTTATTATAATATGCTGATTTGTAATTTTTATTTTCTCCTTGTTTGTAAATATTATAACTAAACCATTCATGGATACAGTAAGCTCCTGTTTCTCCTTGTTTGTTAATAGCAATAAAACCTACTTGAAAATCTTTATAACGATCTCCTGATTTTTTCACCACTCTTCTCACAGCTTCTTCACAAGCTTCTTGCGGTGTTTTTCCCTGACGCATCAGTTCAACAATTAAAAAACTACCTACTGTTTTTAGCACCTCTTCTCCCATACCTGTAGCAGTGGCACCTCCTACCTCATTATCTATAAATAAGCCTGAACCAATAATTGGTGAATCTCCTACTCTACCAGCCATTTTATAGGAAAGACCACTTGTAGTGCATGCACCCGAAATATCTCCGTTATGGTCTATTGCTAACATTCCAATAGTATCGTGATTTTCTATGTTGATGATAGGTTTATAATCTGAGGTTTTTTTCCATTTTTTCCATGCTTTCTTTGAGGATTCAGTTAATAAGTTCTCTTTTTTAAAACCTAGATCATACCCAAATTTTTCAGCACCCTCCCCAGCAAGAATTACATGAGGAGTTTCCTCCATAACTTTTCTGGCTAGAGAAATTACATGTGTAATGTTTTGAACACACATCACTGCACCATAATTTCCATCTTTATCCATAATGCAAGCATCTAAGGTCACATTTCCATCTCGATCTGGCAATCCACCTTTACCAACAGATGAATTTTTCACATCTGCTTCTTCTATCATACACCCCTGTTCTACAGCATCTAAAGAAATTCCCCCATTATCTAAAACCTCCCATGCTTTGGCTGTTGCATTTGGTACATTCCATGTAGCAATTACTATGGGTTTTACTCTAGTTGAGTTCACATTACCACTAGAGTTGTTTTTTTCTATGTCTGACTTGCATGCGACTACAGAAGCTGATGCTACGACGCCGATTGTAGACAAAGATGCTTTATGAAGGAAGTTTCTTCTTTTCATTTTTTACTATTTTATTTGAATTTCATCTACAAATATCCAGGCTTTACCATCAAAAGGGGCCCCTATATGCCATTTTGGGACATCACCATAATTTTTTGCCATAACTTTTATATACCTAGCTTTTGTTGATTTAGAAAAATCAACGGTTTCAATTTTTATATTGTCTGTATTTGTAGGTGATTTAAATTTCCATTCTTTATAATTTTTAAAATTTACCCCATCCGAAGAAGTAGCTATTTTCAAATCTTTAGGTAGAAATATCCAAAATCGATGATCTCTTAAAAATGATATTTTCATATTATCTATTTGCTTCACTTTACCTAAATCAACAATAGCGTGAAGGTCTGTATTAGAATAACCTTGCCAAGTTCCTGTTCTATAATCTTCTGTACCTAAAATACCATCAATAAGGGCATCATTCCCACCAGCATTGTATTGATTTTCATATTCTGTATATAACTTAATCTTTAAGCTGGGATCTTTTTTATAAAAATCAGTTGAGATAACAGCACTTTTTTCACCTGCTCTCTGAGCATACACAGAAAGGTTTATAAAATCATCTATAACAAAAGGTTTTGTGTATTTTTTAAATTCTCCTTTATAACCTATTCTAAAAAATACATCAGCATCTTTATCAACACATGCTAATTCTACCAATGTACTCCCTTTAAAAACAATATCTCCTTTTTTGATAAAAGGCGCAGGAATTATTTTATGTTCTTTAATTTCTGTTGAAGGAATAAAATCATCACTTGTTCCCCAATTTGTAGGTCTATCTGTCATTTCAAAAACTAAATTCCCACCATTTACAATATCACTGTGTTTAATATAAGAATAGGGATAAGCCTTGTTATTAAGCTGCACATTTTTGATGTATTTATTCTCAAAAGAGTTGTTTTTAGCTTCTACAGTAAATAACTTGCCATCTTCTAAATGAATGGTTGCTTTATCAAACAAAGGACTTCCAATAATATATTGATTAGATCCAGGAGTAACAGGATAAAAACCTAAGGAAGAAAAAATATACCAAGCACTCATTTGACCACAATCTTCATTTCCAGAAATTCCATCTGGTGAGTTGGTGTATAATTCTGTTAAAATTTGACGTGTTTTTTCTTGGGTTTTATAGGGTTTGTTTACAAAATTATATAAGTAGGCCATATGATGGCTAGGTTCGTTACCATGAGCATATTGCCCTATCAATCCTGTAATGTCTGCCTGTTCTCTACCGGAAGTTTTATCATCAGCAATAAATAGGTTATCTAATTGTTTTTCTAACTGATCTTTACCACCTAATAAATTCATAAAACCAGTGATATCATGAGGAACATAAAAACTATATTGCCAAGAATTGGCCTCCGTATAATTAAAGTTTACCTCATAAGGGTCAAAGGGTGCAAACCAAGTATTTCTGAACCTTCCTCTCATAAACTTAGTAGTTGGATCAAATACATTTATATAGTTTTGAGATCGCTCCATAAAGGTTTTATAATCTTCTTGTTCACCCATAGAGTTGGCCATCTGAGCAATTGTCCAGTCATCATAAGCATACTCTAATGTTTTGGAAACCGATTCTGATTCTTTTTCTACTGGAATAAATCCAATATTTTTATAAGAATCTAGCCCTAGCTTGTCTCTAGTTGCAGAATGTTTCATTGCTTTTAAAGCTTTACTTTCGTCATAATTACGAATTCCTTTAAGAAAGGCATCTGCTATCACAGGAACTGCATGATACCCTATCATACACCCCGTATAATTGGCTGCCAAATCCCAAATAGGCATAATACCTCCTTCATCAAATTTTGCTAAAAAGGTATTAATAAAGTCATTGGTTCTCTCTTGTTCTATAATGGTATATAAAGGATGAGCTGCACGGTACGTATCCCAAAGAGAAAAAACAGTGTAGTACTTAAAATCATTGGTTTCATGAATCTTTAAATCCATTCCTCGATATTTACCATCTACATCTTGATATAAATTTGGAGCAAGCATGCTATGATACATTGCAGTGTAAAAATTAACTTTATTGGTTTGGTTATTGTCTTCAACTACTATTTTATGTAATTGACTTTCCCATGTTTGCTGTACTTCTCTTTTAACATCCTCAAAAGACTTTTTTCCAATTTCTTGTTCTAAATTTTGTTTCGCACCTATTTCATCAACTGCAGAAATACCAATTTTAACATAAACAGGTTCATTATTTGGATTAATAAACTCAAAACTTTCTTTAGTTGGTGACACCTCATAGAGTCTATCAGAGTCTTTTATAGGATGAGAAAATTTTATATGATAAAAAAGGAATTGATTAGTTGCCCAAGCATTAGAATGTCTAAACCCTTTTACTTCTCGATCATTAACAATGGAAATATTAAAATCATTCAATTGGTCTCTATGTTCTAAGTCTAAAATAAGTACCTGGTCTTTTGAAGAAGGGTATTCATATTTGTGAATTCCGCTTCTTTTAGAAACCGTTAATTCTACATCTATATTAGTATCTTCTAGGTGAACTTTATAATATCCCGGCTGTGCAACTTCATTTTTATGAGAAAATTTAGATTTATATCCTTTTTCACCATTAGCACCATTATTTAAAATAGCTTGATTAGTTGGCATTAATAAAATATCACCATAATCAGATACTCCAGTTCCACTAAGATGTGTGTGAGAAAAACCATAAATCTCATCATCAGAATAATGATATCCAGAACAACCGTCCCACCCGTCTAATCGAGTATCTGGGCTTAACTGCATCATACCAAATGGCATTGAAGCTCCAGGGTAGGTATGGCCATGACCACCTGTTCCGATAAAAGGATCTACATACTTGATTAAAGAATTTTCTTTATATTCAAGCTGATTATTACAAGCACCTAACATCAGAAAAAATACAAGAATATATAATTTATCTATTTTAATTTTTTTAATATTCATTTTAATTATAATTTGAGTATAGTTTAGTTGGTAAAAATCATAAGAAATTACTCCATAACTAATTAAATTAGACAAACAACTACTGAATTCAGCTAGAAGTTAGAAATATTAATAAATTAACAAAAAGTGATACGATTCAATTCTCATTCAAATAGATTGTTAACTTTACGAACACAATATACTAAATGAAAACACATCTTTATTTAAAGATCTTAATAATTATATTATTAACAGGTTGCCGTCCTGAAATGGACGAAATAATTAAACCTTCCATTATTCCGAAACCCTTAACTCAAAAAATTGGAAATGGATCCTTTATTTTTAATCATGAGGTTGCAATTGTTTCTGAACCCAAACTTTTGGAAGTATCAAACTATTTCACTTTATACATCAAAGAGAATTACAATTTTGAGCTTTCAAATAATAACAGTACCAAAAAAATCACTTTTAAAATTGATGATTCTATCTACAATGATGAAGGTTATGAGTTAAACGTCTCTAAAAACGACATTACTATAAAATCTAAACATGCTAAAGGTGCATTTTATGCAGTGCAGAGTTTACTTCAACTACTTCCCTTACCATCAACCTCCGATACATTTAAAATAGCATGTGTTAACATTAAAGATGAACCACAATTTAAATACAGAGGAATGCATTTAGATGTGGGCCGACATTTTTTTTCTGTAGATTTTATAAAAAAATACATAGACTTAATGGCTAGGTTAAAGATGAATACTTTTCATTGGCATTTAACCGAAGATCAAGGCTGGCGAATAGAAATAAAAAATACCCAAAACTTCAAGAAATAGCAGCCTTCAGAAAAGAAACCTTAATTGGTCATTACAATGACCAGCCGCATCAATTTGATGGCAAACCCTACGGAGGATTTTATACACAAGAACAAATAAAAGAAGTGGTTGCTTATGCAAAAACAAGACAAGTAACTATTATCCCAGAAATTGAAATGCCGGGGCATTCGCAAGCTGCCATTGCAGCCTACCCAGAATTAGGCTGTTCTGGAGAACAGGTGGAAGTAGCCACAAAATGGGGTATTTTTGATGAAGTCTATTGTCCAAAAGAAAGTACTTTTAAGTTTTTGGAAGATGTCATAGATGAAGTTGTGGCATTATTTCCTGGAAAATATATTCATATTGGCGGAGATGAAGCCCCAAAAACAAACTGGAAAAATTGCGCTCACTGTCAAAAACTTATAAAAAAAGAAGGATTAAAAGACGAGCACGGCTTGCAAAGTTATTTTATTGCAAGGATGGAGAAATATATAAATACCAAGGGAAAACAAATTATTGGATGGGATGAAATTCTAGAAGGTGGTTTAGCACCTAATGCAACTGTGATGTCTTGGCGAGGAACTAGTGGTGCTGTTCAAGCAGCAAAAGAAGGGCATGATGTTATTTTAACACCGGGCTCTCACTGTTATTTTGATCATTATCAATCGGAAAATGAAAATGAACCTCTAGCTATAGGTGGATTTTTACCTTTAGAAAAAGTATATCATTTTAATCCTATACCAGAGGGGTTAACTGATAAAGAAGCTACCTATGTATTGGGTGCACAAGGAAATGTATGGACAGAATACATGCAAACTGAAAAACAGGTAGAATACATGGCTTATCCTAGAGCTGTAGCTTTAAGCGAAGTGCTCTGGTCTTCTCCTGAACATAAAAATTTTCCAGATTTTATTAATAGATTAGAACAATATCAAAAAAGATTAGATCTATTAGAGGTAAACTATGCCAATCATATCTATTCCGTAAAAGGTAAATTAACTCATCTAAGTGATCGTGTAACTTATGAATTAAATACTACTTCCTCTAGCTACCCAATATACTATTCTACAGATAAATCGTTTCCTTCAAAGTTATATTCAACTCCAATTACTGTAGATACATCTATGCATATAAAAGCGGTTGTTTTAGATTCAAAAAAAACTGCATTGGGAGCTGTTTTTGAACAGGAAATTAATTTACACAAAGGAGTTGGCGCTACAATAGCAATTGATAAAGAACCACACCCAGCATACAATGCTGGAGGAAAAGATGCGTTAATAAATGGTATTTCTGGGAATAACAAACGTTATGGAGACAGGGAATGGCTTGGTTTTTCAGGAGAAGATATTATAATTACCATAGAATTTGACAGCCCAAAAAATATTAAAACAATCACAACACGGTTCTATAATGGTAATGGTCAATGGATTTATGCACCCAACGAAATTGGTTTCAGTTTTTATCTAGAGGATGGGAAAACTGTTAATGATATTAGAGTCATAGAAGAAAAAAACAATTTGTTAGTAAATTACTCCTATGAACTGAAATCTACACCTGTGACCAAATTAGATATTATTGTAAAGAATTATGGTACAATTCCAGAAGGAAAACAGGGTGCAGGCCACAAAGCATGGACTTTTATAGATGAAATAATTATTAAGTAATATGATATTAGAAATTTGTGCCAACTCCTATCAATCTGCTGTTAATGCAAATATTGCTGGAGCACATCGTATTGAGTTGTGTTCTGAAATCTCTGTTGGTGGAACTACCCCTTCATATGGGTTGCTTAAAAAAGTAATGGCTGATATTGATATTCCTGTTCATGTCTTAATTAGACCCAGAAGTGGAAACTTTACCTACTCTGGTAAAGAATTTGATATCATGAAAGAAAACATCCGTCTATGTAAAGACTTAGGTTGTGCTGGAATAGTTTCTGGAGTACTGCATGAAGACAACACCATAGATATCAAAAGAACTTCAGAATTAATTGAACTGTCTAAACCCATGTCTTTTACTTTTCATAGAGCTTTTGATGTGGTGTTACATCCTAGGGAAGCATTACATCAATTACTAAATTTAGGGGTAAACCGTCTATTAACTTCTGGGCAACAAGAAAAAGCTGAAAGCGGCATAGACTTATTAATTGAACTTCAAAAGCTGGCTAAAAATAAACTCACCATACTTCCCGGTAGTGGCATAAATTCAGAGAATTGCATTCACTTTAAAAATAATGATTTTACCGAAATTCATAGCACTGCATCTAAGATCATTTCTAATAGAACCCATCCTTATTTTGGAAATACACCGCAAATAGTTTCTGATATAGATCGTATCAAAAGTATCTTAGATAGTATAGCTTAGCCTATTTTTTTGAAAAGAATGTAGCTTCTAAAAAACCCAAACCATACCCCAAAAACTGCGTTAATGAAGTTATGATACTTAATAAGCTAACTATTGGATTAAAATTATTACGATAAGAAGCATCTAGAGCAACCAAAGAAAAGTACAACCCATATAGTAGTATGGGATTATAGATTCCAAAAATTAAAAGTAAAATTGACAAGTCTAAACCCAATATAAAAACACTTGGAAACCAATACGTGAGTTTAGCAGTTGTTGGATACATTTTATTGAGTTTGGGTCTTGCAGCACCAAATGCAAAGGTTTGTTTGAAGAAACTTGAGATAGAATTCCTACGTTTATGATATACATAAGCTGTGTCTATTAACTGAGTTTCTAAACCGTAATTCCATAAACGAAATGTAAGGTCTATGTCTTCTCCAGCGCGCATCTCTGAAAATCCGTTAGTGATCTCAAACGCTTTTTTTGAAAGCCCCATATTAAAACTTCGAGGTTGAAATTTTCCAACACTTGTCTTCTTTCCTCTAATACCTCCAGTAGTAAAAAAAGAAGTCATGGAATAATTGATGGCTTTTTGTAGCACAGAAAAATTAGGATACGCTGCATCTGGGCCACCAAAAGCATCTGTGTATTTATGCTCTAATTGCTTGGCAACTGTTGTTAGATAGTGTTTTGGTAGAATTACATCAGAATCTAGAATAATAAAGTAGTTTCCTGTTGCTTTTTGCATACCAAAATTTCTACTAGGTCCGGGTCCTGTATTTTCTTTCTCAAAATAGTGAATAGATAACTCGGATTTATATTTTTCTACAATCAAATCACTTTTTACAGAAGATCCATCTTCAATAATATAGACATCAAAAACCTCATCATATTCTTGAATAAGAATACTGGCCAATAACTCGTGTAATTCTTCTGGACGATTATACACTGGGATGATGATGGAAAAAACTGGTTTCACTGGTTTAGCTATATCGCAGAAAAGTTAATTTCTTGTTTGTTAATTTCAAATAAAACTGAATTGCACTTTGTTTTTTTAAACACTTCAGCTTCTTCTTCACTTATATTGTAATCTATTTTAGTACTATATCTATTGGCATCACTAGAAAAATCTGATTCTATTCTGTCTTCATCAGAATCAAATTTTAGAGAACCGCCTTTAGCAGAAAAAGTAAGCTTACTTCCTTTTTTAGTTTTTACATTGGTAGCACTCACCAAAATAGTTTCTAGCATTAAAAAGCCTCCTAATTCATTAATTGTTATGTACAAATCTCCATAGTCTGATGTTGCATATCTAGCAATTCCTACACTTTTAATATTTTCTTCTATATGAAGATCTACTTCATTTCTATCTAGAAGATGAAAACTACTTGAGGATGAAAACACCTTGTCTATTTTCTTAAAAAAACCCATCTATTCAGCTTAAATTACAAGCGTAAAAATAGCATAAAAAAACGCAAACCTTTCGATTTGCGTTTATAATAAGATATTTTAGAAAAGTTATTCTTTTATAATCTTGTAAGATCCTATTTTTCCTTCAGCACTCACTTTTACAACATACATCCCTGGTCTTAAATTAGACAAGTTAATAGATGAGTTGTTTGTATTTGGTACTCCAGAAAACACTTTTTGACCCAATAAATTAAATACTGTTATGGCCTCTACATTATTTTGAGATCTAAAGTTTAATGCTTCTTTTACAATTGTTGGATACAAGGTAAACCCTTCTAGAGTATTCGTTGCTGTACCTAATGTTTGAGAAGTGATTTGGAAATTGTCAATGAATAAATCATTGTCTATACCTGAATCACTAGATCCGGAATTTGCATAAAAAGCAAATTGAACCTCAGCACCGTAACTACTCAAGGTAATTTCTGTAGCTGATTGACCCTCATTACTAATAGCTGTACTTGCATCCCATCTAGAGAGCTCTTGCCATGAAGAACCTCCGTCTTGAGTAACTAATAAAGCTAAATAATCATCTGAATCTAATGTGGCTGAAGTTGTATCATCCCACTCAGTTAATGCTATATCATAATTTAGGTAATAAGTACCTCCTGAAAGATTAAATAGTGGAGAAATTAAATATTCCTCGATAGATGATCCATAAATATTAATTCTTGCTGATTGACCATTTTCGTGAGAAGCGTCATTTATAAAATCATCACCAGCAAAACTTCCTGATGAACCTGTTGGAGTTCCATAAGCACCAGAGGCTTCCGTCCAGGTATCCGGAAGAAACGAGAATGAATCAAATGTTTCATTATAATTAGGAATAATAGGTGCTGGAGGTGTGTATTCTTCTAGACAAAATGCTACATCAGAAACAGATGTTCCAAAATCAAAAATTTGAATAATCAAATCATCTCCAATATCCCATCCTGTTAGAGTAATATTATCTGTTGCAAAAGTACCTGCACAGTCAATTTCATTACCAGCTGTATCTCTAATTATGATTCCTGGGTTTCCTGGAGAAGCATCGTTCCATAACAATCCTTCTGTTGTAGCTGTCCAAGTAAAAAACTGATCTAAACCAGTGTCTGTTGTATTACAAGTACCATCCATTCCACTATCAGTAGTTCCATCGGTAGAAAAATTTAGTGTAAATTGTGCTGCATTACATCCTGTTCCTTGTGGATTTGGAGTAATAGGGATTGCTCCAGCCATAGTATCATTAGCTGGTGGCATTGTCCAAGAAATAGAGATCCAAGCACTATCGCCACTAGTTCCAGTACAATTTGCTTGAACATAAATATCATAAGAACCTGATAATCCACCAAGAGTGATTGTATTATTTGGTCCTGTAATTGTAATAATTCCATCTCCTTGGGTAAAACCTGTAGGTCCGTATTCATAAGTCCATTCAGTTTCTGAAGCTCCGGCTGTCCAAGATATTTGAACTTCTGTAGTAGAGTTAAATGTAACTTCAAGTTAGTTGGTGTCGGACATGATTGTGTAATTCCATTAAAAGTAATATTACCTCTGTTTTGCCTAAGTGTCCCTGTTGCTGGTGCAGTTGGATCCGAATTTGTAGTATCAGATCTTTGATCTAAAGTTAAACCTGCAGTTGGACCATTAGTAGATAATACATAATCCGAGGAACTACCAAAATCTGACTCATTCGCATCTATCGCTACAACTAAATTATCTGTTCCATTATAGTTAAAAGGTGAACTAAATGTAATTGTTAATATATCATTGGCTACAGTAACTGTTCCGTCTATTAGCACATGAGTTAAAGAGGAAACATCAACCCAATCTGCTGTAGTATCAAAAGCTGTTTTAGCTGTATGACCAATCCAGACGTCTACATTATCATCTGCAGTTGAAAAATCTGATCCAGCATTCAAGGCATATTCAATTGAGGTAATATCCCCACTAGTACCTATCTCTGAAGCTAAATAAATAGATTGAGAGTAAGAATACCCATAATAGGGAGATATAGGCGGGCTATTAAGACCATTCCCATCGTCTCCGCTACCAATTGAAACCTGAGCTGAGGATAGTGTAGTTATTAATAACAATAATAATAAAGTAATTTTTTTCATAAATTAGGTAAGTTTGGTTAATATCTTAAAATTTTGTTAAAAAGCTAAGTTACACTATTTACTATAAATTTCATAAAACAAGCAATAATTATAAGTAGAATACAATATTTTTTAACTAAATCACAAAAAAAATAGGTTTTGATTAATAAAATCAAAACCTATTTATATTATTAAGATAATATATTAACTATTCTTCAATAAATTTATCCATAACAGCATCACTTACTCCCATGTTAGAAAAACCACCGTCATGAAATAAGTTCTGTAAGGTTACTTTTTTAGTTAGATCTGAGAATAATGAAATGGTATAATCTGCACATTCTAATGCAGTGGCATTTCCTAGAGGAGACATCTTATCTGCATAAGCTAAAAACCCATCAAATCCTTTTACACCACTACCAGCAGTAGTTGGTGTTGGAGATTGAGAAATGGTATTAACTCTTACCTTGTGATCTCTACCAAAGAAATATCCAAAACTACGTGCTATACTCTCTAAATAAGCTTTATTATCTGCCATGTCATTATAGTCTGGAAAAACACGTTGTGCTGCCATGTAGGTAAGAGCAACTATACTACCCCACTCACTCATAGCCTCTTTATTATATAAGACATTCATTACTTTATGGAAAGATACAGCCGAAACGTCCCAACCTTTGGTTGTAAAATCATATTTAGGATCTGTATACAATTTACCTTTTCTAACATTTACAGACATACCAATAGAATGCAATACAAAATCTATTTTACCACCTAAAATTTCCATAGATTGCTCAATCAAATTCTCTAAGTCTTCCATAGAAGTGGCATCTGCAGGAATAATTTGAGACCCTGTTTTTGCAGCTAAATCTTTTATAGTTCCCATTCTCATGGCTATAGGTGCGTTTGTTAATACAAACTCTGCTCCTTCTTCATGTGCTCTTTCTGCAGTTTTCCATGCAATAGAGTTTTCGTCTAGTGCGCCAAAAATAATTCCTTTTTTTCCTTTTAATAAATTATAAGACATCTCTTAAATTGTTAGTTTTTTATTCGTGGGCAAATATAATCGTTTAATTTTTACCTTTCTATTTTTGAATACTCTAAATAAAAATACTCGTAGGTATATATAATGTAAAGAATTAACTATTAGTTGAGCAACTCTCTGGCATGGATTAAGGCACTGTCTGAAATATTTTTACCACTTAACATTTCTGCAATCTCAACAATTCTCTCATCTTCAGACAATTGTTTTAAATTGGTAGTAGTGATATTATTTACTTCTTCTTTGTACACCTTGTAATGCTGATTTCCTTTAGCAGCTATTTGTGGTAAATGCGTAATAGTAATAACCTGCATTTTCTGACTCATCTGTGACATGATATGAGCCATTTTATTAGAAATTTCACCAGAAACTCCACTATCTATTTCATCAAAAATAATAGTTGGTAATTGACTGTTTTCAGATAAAATCTTTTTGATAGCTAACATTACACGAGATAGTTCACCACCGGAAGCCACTTTTTTTAATTCTCCATATTGTCCTCCTTTATTAGCTGAAAATAAAAATTGCAACACATCTTTTCCGTTCTTATAGTAGTTTTCAGATAAGGTGTTTTGTATTTGAAAACGTGCGTGAGGCATTCCTAAATCTGCAAGTACATTCTCTAGTTGTTTGGATAATTTTGGAATAATTTTATTTCTAGCATCTGAGATTTTTAAAGCAATAATATCTAATTTATTAGCTATTTCTTCTACAATAGCTTCTTGCTCTGCAAGGAGTTGTTCTGAGTTTTCTACTCTACTTACTTTTTCAGATAACGTTGACTGAATGGACAGTAATTCAGATATAGAATTAACATAATGTTTTTTTTGTAGGTTATAGATCAATTGCAGACGATCGTTTAATTGATCTGCCTCAGATGGATTAAAGTCTACCGATTCATTGGCAGTTTCTATTTCCCCAATAATATCAACTAATTCAATTTTAACACTAGATATTCTGTACGAAAGTTCTTGGTATTCTTTTGAATACATGGAAATTTTAGCTAGTTTTTGTTCTAGTGAATATAATAAGTTTTGAATACCAATAGTGTCATCAGTTGCTAGCTGAAGCGCTTCTGATAAATTTTGCTTAATTTCTTCTACATTATTAATTTTTTCTAACTTTTCTTCTAATAGCTCTTGCTCATCCTCAATAAGTTTGGCTTCAAGTAATTCATTGTATAAGTGAGCATTATAATCGTACTGAAGTGTAGCCTCTCTTTGAGCGAGTTGAATTTCCTCTAACCTCTTTTTTTCTAAAGTATAACTGGACAATCCTCTCTCATAAGAAGCTAATTTACTCTCATTATTTGCCACAGCGTCTAATAACTGGAATTGAAATTGTTGGTCAGAGACTTGAAGGGTTTGGTGCTGAGAATGAACATCTATAAGTTTTGCTCTTAATAAAGTTAACACTGAAAGAGTTACAGGTGTGTCATTTACAAAAGCTCTAGATTTTCCTGAAGGAAGAATTTCTCTTCTTAAAATGGTATTGGGTTCATAATCTATATCCTCTGTTTCAAAAAAATCTTCTAAATTGTATTTATCTATGCCTACTACTGCCTCAACTACACACTTTTTAGTCGTGTTTTTCAGGGTAGATAATTCTGCTCTATTTCCTAAAACCAACCCAAGTGCTCCTAATAAAATTGACTTACCCGCTCCTGTTTCTCCTGTAATTATTGAAAGACCCGAAGAAAAATCAATGTGTAATTCATTGATTAAAGCATAATTTTTTATGGAAATAGATGATAACAATTTTAATACTTTTAAAAACTAAATGTAATTATTTTTTTGGGTAATACACCTCTTTACTATGAAGATTCGACTTTATTTTTTCTTTACTATAATACAATTCAAAAAACCTATCATTTGCCCAATCTTCATATAAATTTCTATAAAAATTACTGTTAGGGTTTCCAGATTGCCCAGGTGAGTTAGTTGCTACAGAATTGTCCCAATCCTTTGTATCGATAACTACTCTAAAACTTGCTCCAGAAGACTGACGTAAGTTAGATCCAGAGGAACCGGGTGTGTAGGCATTTCCTCCTCTTGGATAGGTTTTAAAGCTTACCAACTTATAAATTGAATCGTTGACTATATGTTCAAGTGGATGTTTTATCTTAATGTGTTTATACTCTTCTTGCCCGTAAAGCCAATTACTTGTCTCAGTTCCAAACTTAGACTCTAGCTCTTTATTAGAAGTTATAAAAGTATTTTTTAAAAATTCATCACGTTCTTTTGTAGATAACTTGTTGATTCTCTCAATTATTTTAAATAGTTGAATATTTAATAAGCCTTTTACATTCTTTGGTACATATTTCTCATGAAACTCTCTAATGATAGTTCGTTCCCAATTTACATAGATGGCAGCTTCAACAGAAGTTGTTGTGAGTTTATTATTCCAAGCAAGAAGCATTTCAACATATTTTTTATTAGCTGAATCTAATGAAGTCAGATCAATCATTTTTATCAACTTCTCTGAAGGTAAAGAATGATAATCTACCTGTAAATCCATCATGTCTTGCATCGTAAATTTATGACTAGAATCCTTTGAAAGCACACTATTTACTCTATCTCCTCTGTAAGGGTCTGACCATGAGAAACCAATGGCATTCCAATGTTCATATGATGCTGGTGTCACATTTTGATTGGCAGAGGCGAAGTAACCTTCTGAAGGATTTACTACATGAGGCTTTTCTTTAATGGGTAGATACCCATCCCATTCATAATTTCCATTACCTAGAACAGGAACTAGCCCACTATGGGTATTTCTAATGGGGGCTATTCCAACTGCCTGCCATCCAATGGTGCCGTCCTTATCTGCCCATACCATATTTTCTCCAGGGATATGACTGTAACTACAAGCTTCTCTAAATTCTTCCCAAGATTGAGATTGATTCATGCGCAAAGAAGCTAGATAGGGAGACCCTCCTACCTCTAACCATCCACATTTTACAGCATAGGCTCTATTTCTCTTTTCATCTACAAAAGTGACAGGGCCATGAATAGAATACTGCAACACTATTTCCTGATTTTCTTTTCCTTTTACAGAAATAGTTTCTTTTATTTCTTTAAAATCTAACCATTCTCCTTGATGCCTATACTGTTTTGAATTTTTAGGATTTATCTCATACACATACAAATCTTCAGCATCTGTTCTAAAAACGGTTAAGCCCCAAGCCCCATAACCATTGTGACCTATGGAAATTCCTGGAATTTCTGGCTCTCCTCCTCCAATAACATTCCAACCCGGTGCCACCAAATGGGTGAGGTATCTTAATGATGGAGCTACAATACTTCTATGAGGATCATTGGCTAAAATAGGAGATCCGTTAAATGATTTATTTCCAGAGATAGCCCAATTGTTACTCCCTATACTAAATTCATCTTCTATATCTTCTATCTTATCTGAAAATGAAATGGCTAGTGCTTCTTTTTTCTGAAACTTCTCTTGTAGATACTCTTTTTTGAATTTAATTGGAGTTCTATAGGCATTATAAAGCCCCAGTATGTCTTGGTCTAAATCTTCTTTTCTAATTTTCTTATGAAGTTTTAAAGAGGGATCTTTAGGATGAAGCCACAACAACTCTTTTACCTTGTCTTCACCAATTCTAGAAACTGCTCTCCCAATATTTAATTCTTGACCAATATTTCCTAAAAGTCCTTGATGTCTAGAAATAACATCTGCTGGCGTCCAAAATTCTGGTTGAATATTAAGTAACGTAAATTCTACAGGAAGTTTCTCTGATTGATTTTTTACTTCTTCTATGTATGCATTTATTCCATCTGTGTAAGAGCTAATAATTTCATAACCATCTTCATGATAATGATTTAATTCCTCTTTTATATTTCCTCTAAATTTAAAAAGTCTAGTACCTATATCTCTTTTTAATTCAGATTCTCCAAAAATTTCCGCAACAGTTCCTGTAGCTTGCCTTCTCCATATTTCAAATTGAAAAAGTCTGTCTTTAGCAGCCAAATACCCTTGCATAAAAAAAAGATCTTGCTGATTATTAGCATAGATATGATTGATACCATGCTTATCTCTTAATACCTCAACTTTATCTGTTAATTCAAGTTGTTTTTTTGAGGTTACATGAGGTGAAAAAAATAAAGAGTATTGCTATTAAACATAAACAAACACGATTCATTCTAAAAAGAACTTTTTTATTTAAAGGACTAAAAAAAAATGTAAAACTCATAAGTGACTATAATTTTATGGAAGATAAATATAATATCATGAACATAAAAATAGTTGATAAAGATAGATTAGCTAATCTATACTTAAAGTTCGTAGCAATACAAAACTATGTTCTGTAAAGAAATTGAAATACAAGATTTGATAGACAATTAATTAATCTTGCGCCACTTAGAACTATTATTTGGAGATATTTTTTGAAGCACTGCAAGTAAACGTTGTTTGCTTCTAGTATTAGGGCCGTCTGAATAGAGGTTTACAATTTCATCTGCTTTGGCATCAAAAAATAGCCTTAGCAAAGGATTTCCAATTACTTTATTAAAGAGTCTATCTAATGTAATAATGGTATTTTCAAGGCTTTGTTTTGCAATTTTTGCATCTACAGTTAGTTCGTCTAGGCCTTTTCTGTGGTAGGTATAAAGTACAGATCGAAACTGATTTAGGCCAGGTGATAATAGATTATCTATCATCTGAAATCTATTTTGTACCCCTACTTGGTTAGACCAAGCTGCAAGACCACTCTGCTGTGCTTGAAGCGTTACATTTTCTGCTTCTTTTAGATAAGTTTCACCACCGTTTAAAGCAAAGCTATCTGCATCTACTCCTAAAATGACATATGTATAAAAAACAATCGTTGAAATTAAGTTAGAATCAAATCTAGTTGGATTGTAAATGAACTGATCGAATTCGTTGTATTTAAAATTAAAGTCATTATCTCTAATATTTAAAATTGGAGTCTCATATGAGGTTCCAAAAACTGGTCTTGTAGACTGGATTTGTATAGATCCTTCAAAAAGATTGTTATCTCTTTTGGTTATAATAATATTGATAGCACAATTAATACGTTCTTGTGATTTTACTGTTTTATCTGTCCATTTTTTTTGATTTACAAACTCTGAAATAGCTGTTTCTAGAGTTGTAAAGACTTGTCTATTTGATCCTGAAACTTGATCAAAATTAACCGTCACCTGACAATTTAATTCTTGTGAGGAGATTGTTATAGATGATAAAAAAATAAAAAATAAAAGTATTCTACGCATCTAATTTATTCAAAATTTCATTCATAATATCTTTGGCTACCGCAGTTTTTGATTTCAATTCAAAATGTACTTGATCTTGCTTTTGATCTATAAAAGTAACTTTATTAGTATCTAAAGCAAATCCTGCACCTTTATCTTTTAATGAATTTAAAACAATGGCATCTAAATTTTTTCTTTCTAATTTAGAGAGTGCATTTTCAATTTCATTACTAGTCTCTAGGGCAAATCCCACCAGGTATTGATGTTGCTTAATAGCTCCTAAAGAAGCTAGAATATCTTTAGTAGGAGCTAACTCTAACTCTAACGTGGTATCTTTCTTTTTTATTTTGTCAGTAGCTATATTTTTTGGCTTATAATCTGCAACGGCAGCAGATAAAATAGCAATAGTTACCTCGGAAAAATAGCGATGACAAGCTTCATACATTTCTTCAGCGGTCACCACATTTATTCTTTGTATAAGCGTATTATTTACTTGTTCTTCACTGGGTCCAGCTATTAAAAATACTTCAGCTCCAAGATTGGCAGCAGCTTTAGCTATTTCAAATCCCATTTTTCCAGAAGAATGGTTTCCAATAAATCTTACAGGATCTATGGCTTCATAGGTTGGTCCGGCGGTAATTAATACTTTTTTACCTCGAAGCGGTAACGTAGATAAAATGTCATTTTCTATAAAAGCCAAGATATCTTGTGGTTCTGCCATTCTTCCTTCACCAACCAAACCACTTGCCAATTCTCCACTAGTAACTGGAATCATTTTATTCTCAAATGACTGAAGCTTGTCTAAACTTGTTATTGTTGAAGGGTGTTTATACATATCTAAATCCATGGCAGGCGCAAAGTATACTGGACATTTTGCAGACAGGTAGGTGGCAATTAATAGATTATCACAAGTACCACTAGACATTTTAGATAATGTATTTGCGGTTGCCGGTGCTATGAGCATAAAATCTGCCCAAAGTCCGAGCTCTACATGACTATTCCATAATTCGTTTTCTTCTTCTTTACTATAAAAAGTAGAATGAACAGGATTTTTTGAGAGTGTAGAAAGGGTTAAAGGTGTAATAAAATCTTTAGAGGCAGGTGTCATTATAACCTGAACTTCTGCACCAGATTTTATAAATAAACGAACCAAACTGGCCGTCTTGTAAGCGGCTATCCCGGCAGTAATGCCAAGAAGAATTTTTTTACCGCTTAAAACAGACATTACTCAGTATCTGGTGTTCTATGGTAAACTTTACCATCTAACCATTCATCTACAGCTATTGCAGTAGGTTTCGGTAATTTTTCATAGAACTTTGATACTTCAATCTGTTCTTTGTTTTCGAAAACTTCTTCTAAACTATCATTGTAAGTAGCAAATTCCTCTAATTTCTCAACTAATTCTGTTTTTAAATCAGTATTAATTTGAACTGCTCTTTTAGATATGATAGAGATAGCCTCATAGATATTCTCCGTTTGAGATTCTACGATATCTTTATCATAAGTGACTGTTGTTACAGGAGCTTTTGTTTCTTTATAATTCATAATTAACTCTTTACTAACTGTTTTTCTTCGTTTTTTATTTCTGATAATAACTTATCTGAATCTTTTAAAAATTTAGATTCCGGAAAGTTTCTCACTAACTTATCGTATGCTGCTTTAGCATCTTTAATCCTATTTAGTTTTTTTCTTTCAGTACTTACTATAACCAAATCATGAAAAGCTTTAAATCTAAAATACAAAGCTTCTTCTTTTAATTTTGTACCTAAATAATCATTTATTAAATTATCAAAAGCTACAATTGCCGATTTATAATTTCTAAAATCTGTTTGGGCAGTTTTGTAATAGGTCTTACCAATTTCAAAAGCTTTTGTTTCTAGTTTAAACTGTAATTCTCTGTAATGATCATTTGCTTCAGCCAATCTTTCGGAATCTGGATGGGTATTTATAAACATTTGAAAAGCTACAATAGCTTTATTGGTATCTGTTTGATCTAGACTGGGTGCTGGAGAAGCTAATTTATAACTGTAAGCAGATAAAAAGGCTGCCTCTTCTTTTTTTGAACTATTAGGGTAATTGTTTGTAAACCTGTCAAAATAATAAGCAGCAGTAGCATAGTTTTTTTCATTAAAATTTGATTGTGCTACCATGAATTGAATACGCTCCATTTGTGGCTTACCTCTGTATGAAGGTGTAATTAATTCAAACAATCTTAAAGCCTTTGCATATTCTTTGGCTTCGTATTTTTTTACAGCTAACTTATATCTTTCCGTCATAGACCCTTTACCTACAGTACGGGCATATTCACCACATGAATTTAATAATAGTGAAACGGATAAAATTAGTGTTAAAATCTTAATTTTTCGCATTTGGCAAAAGTAAGGTTTTTATATGGATTACTAAAACGCTTTTTTCTTATTTATAAGTAGCTGCGATAGGTCTACTATCTATCATGTAAAACTAAAAAGTTAACT
>FUWD013186430.1_pt1 | contig 22352 bp, 17 predicted proteins | sample 1063281 | NCBI WGS metagenome assembly FUWD01 (sample SAMEA79048168, study PRJEB19326) | metagenome | biome: marine | reverse complement strand
GATGGATTGCAGAACCAATCTGTACTTTATGTACAAGACCAACTAGAAGGTGATGCTAGTATGATTATTAATCCCAACTCTTTCTCCGAAGATGGGACAATTGCCTTAAGTGGACTCTCATTTTCTCATGATGGACGTTATATTGCCTATGGGAAAAGTTTTTCTGGTTCAGATTGGCGGCAGTTCTTCGTTCGAGATTTAGAGACAGGAGTAGATTTATCTGATCATCTCAAATGGATAAAATTTACTGGTATAGCATGGAGAGGGGATGGATTTTACTACAGTCGTTATCCTGAACCAAAAGAGGGAGATGAGCTGAAGGGCCTCAGCCAGGCCTCAGCAATTTATTTTCACAAACTGAAGACTGATCAATCTGATGATGTCCTCTTCTATGAAGAGCCTGAAAATCCACTAATGTATAAAACTCTTTCGATCACCGAGGATGAACATTATCTCATCTTGAACAGATCGATGGGAACCCACGGAAATGCAATATCAGTGATGGATTTATCTTCCAACAACGAAAAATGGATGAGCGTTATATCAGACTTTGAGGGAGAGCATTCAGTAGTTGAGAATATCGATAATAGATTGCTTGTTCTGACAGACAGAAATGCTTCCATGAATCGACTTGTATTAATTGATCCGGTTAATCCAGATGAATCAAACTGGAAAGATATTGTACCGGAGGGTAATGACAAGCTTTCCAGTGCGACAGTTGTAAACGGTAATATAGTTGCAAGATACATGGTAGATGTTGCCAGTCAAATAAGAGTGTATAATATTGAGGGAAAATACATCAGGAATATTGAGTTGCCCGCCATGGGATCGGCCGGCGGCATATCAGGGGAGAGGGATGATCCGGAAATGTTTTTCAGCTTCTCATCCTTTGCTTATCCACCTACAACATTTCGATATGACATGGAGGACGATTCACTTTCAATCTTCCGAGAAACTAAAATCATGTTTGAACCCAATCAGTATACTACCGATCAGGTTTTTTACAGTAGCAAGGATGGCACAAAAATTCCCATATTTCTTACATATAAAAAAGGATTGAAGAAAGACGGATCCAATCCAACGTTACTTTATGCATACGGCGGTTTTAATATCAGTCGGACTCCTGGGTTCAGTGTAAGCAATATAGTACTTCTTGAGAACGGAGGAATATATGCTTCAGCAAATATCCGCGGAGGTGGCGAATACGGCGATGCCTGGCATCGTGCAGGTATGCTAGCAAACAAACAGAATGTGTATGATGACTTTATTTCAGCAGCTGAATATCTGATCAGTGAAGGCTACACTTCTTCAAATCATCTAGCCATTAGAGGAGGATCAAATGGAGGTCTTCTTATTGGAGCTGTATTAAATCAACGGCCAGAACTCTATAAGGTAGCATTCCCTGCTGTTGGGGTTATGGATATGCTGAGGTACCACAAATTCACGGTCGGTTGGGGATGGGCCGTTGAATATGGAAGCAGCAATAACTCTGATCACTTCAATTTTCTTTATTCCTATTCACCGCTTCATAACATTCGTGAGAATGGTAATTATCCCGCTACTCTCGTAACTACAGCCGATCATGATGATCGCGTGGTTCCCGCTCACTCTTTCAAATACGCAGCTACGCTACAGGGAAAAAATAGGGGAAATCCTGATCCTTTATTGATTCGAATTGAACAAAAGGCTGGCCATGGGGGTGGCAAACCGACTGCGAAAAGGATCCAGGAGGCCGCCGATATATGGAGTTTCATGTTCTATAACATGGGTATAACACCAAAGTAATATTCTTCTATTTAAGGATAAGCATACTTGGCACGTTGTGTCCGTTATTATGATTATTGTCTATCCTCAAACTAGTGGCCAGCATGGATAAGAAACTGTTCACTTTTTTCCCGTTTGCACTGTGGCTCATTTATGTCATCTTCCTAAGCGCTACTAATCCCGAGGTGAGGTGGGATTGGGAAAAAGAAGAAGCGAAACCTATGAGTTTTCCGGACGGATTTGTCTGGGGAGTAGCAACCGCTGCACACCAAGTTGAAGGTGAATGTACAAACAATTGGTCGGCCTGGGAGAATTCCACGGATGAGAACAACAATCCTAGAATTCATAATGATGAAAAGTCTGGAATTGCCTGCGATCACTGGAACCGATACAAAGATGATATTCAATTGATAAAGGACCTTGGAGTTACCTCCTACCGATTTTCGATTGAATGGAGCAAGGTGGAACCGGAAGAAGGTCAGTTTGATGCCACAGCTATAGAACACTATAAAAATGTCTGTATTGCACTAAAGGAATCAGGGATTACACCTGTAGTGACATTACATCATTTCACACATCCAATATGGTTTGAGGAAAAGGGTGCTTTTGAGAACAAAGAAAACCTTAGTTATTTCGTACGGTATTCAGAGCGTGTTTTCGATGCATTGAATGAATATGTGGGACTGTGGTGTACTATTAATGAACCAGCCGTTTATACGTATCAGGGATATTTCAACGGCCTGTGGCCACCTGGGAAAACAGATCCACAATTAACGGGTGAGGTATTATACAATCTTATGGAAGGACATGTCCGTGTTTACAGAGCACTGAAAGCGAGGGCAGGTGGTCATGTGGCAAAAATTGGCATCGTAAAAAATATTTTTCCGTTCGATCCTTACAACCGTTGGAATCCCTTGGACTGGATGGTCACCCGGATACTGGACAATGTCTTTAACATTGTGGCTCTTGAGTTTTTGACATCAGGTATATACAATTATTCTATGCCTACCATGGCCAATGTTAAATATGAAAACCCAGATGCCGTCGGTACACTAGATTTTATCGGAATGAATAACTATTCACATCAGCGTATCAATTCGCATCTCAATCCGAATCGGTTTTTCACCATTGAGTTTTATCCTCATGAACCCATGACGGACATGAATTACCCCATTTATCCGGAGGCCATTTACCGTTCCATAAAACGGGTTTCTGAACTGGGTGTGCCCATCTTCATCACTGAAAATGGGATCGCGGATGCAAAAGACGACAGAAGGGCCCTTTATATCGATCGATATATCCGTGCTGTTGCCCGTTCCATTCAAGAAGGGTTTGACGTGCGTGGCTACTTCTATTGGTCTCTCATGGATAATTTTGAGTGGTCTGAGGGATACGATATGAAATTTGGTTTGTACAAAGTGAACTTCCAGACACAAAAACGGAGACTCAGGGACGGTTCTCGCAGATTTATTGAAATCGTTAGTGCGTCAAAGGATGAATAGAACAACTCCCCTCCATAAAACTGTTTACATTCTGCTTTTTTGTTCTATTGTTCTTCTTTCTGCGGAGGAGCGAAAGAGGGCCCGAGATCTTGGTATAGAAATAGGGATCTTCCCAACGGGTGAATACAACAGTATTACGGATGTAACAGGCGTTAAAGTAGGGCACACCACCGTAATCCAGGGTGATAGCGTTCGGACGGGTGTTACAGTCATTTTTCCTCACGGGGGTGATCTATTCAAAGAAAAAGTGCCGGCGGCCGTTTATGTTACTAACGGTTTTGGCAAACTGGTAGGAACCACACAGATAGGAGAGTTGGGCACAATTGAGACCCCCATTGCCCTCACAAACACATTAAATACCTTCTTGGTAGCAAATGCTATTATCGATTACATGATTTCAGTATCAGGACCCCTTCGATCAGTGAATCCAGTGGTTGGAGAGACTAACGATTCGGGACTGAATGATATCCAAGGCCGGCATGTAAGCCGTGAGCATCTGTTTGAAGCTATTAAGAATGCTACTGGGGGACCTGTAAGAGAAGGTTCCATTGGTGCTGGCACCGGTACTAGGGCACTGGGCTTCAAAGGTGGAATTGGCACAGCATCCAGGGTGTTGCCTAAATCTCTAGGAGGATATCGTATTGGTATATTGGTTCAATCCAATTTTGGGGGACTTCTTACCATAGATGGAGTATCTGTAGGAAAAGAAATGGGCAAGAAACCTTTTAAGAAAGAATTGACTATTGAGGATGAAGGATCATGCATGATTGTGATCGCTACGGATGCACCACTTTCTCCGAGAAACCTGAAACGGATGGCAAAACGGACAGCACACGCTTTCGGAAGAGTGGGTGCATATTCATCTAATGGCAGTGGTGATTATGCCATCGCTTTTTCTACCGCTCAGGAGGTCCGTCGATTTGCACGAGATCGCGATCAGATAGAATTTGAACTCCGAGAAGTGTATAACCGGCACATGAGCCCACTTTTCCAGGCAGTTGTTGAAGCGACGGAGGAAGCGATTGTAAATTCATTATTCAAGGCCACTACTGTAAAAAGCCGATACGGCCGATCTGAGGAAATACCGATTGAGGAGACAATCAGAATCTTAAATAAATATGGTAGAATTCAACATTAACACCTATTTGTGAGGATGCACAAGAATATAAACACCAGATTATATAAATTAAGCATTGTTGCTTTTGTTGTTGCTACTGTTCTATTCTCATCTGGTTATGGATTAAATAATCAAAGTCACGGGACTAAAAATAATTCGATCAACGGGTTGAAAAAATCTGAAAAAGAATGGAAGGCTTGTCTTTCCTCTGAAGAATATCAAATTCTCAGGGAGAAAGGGACAGAAATGGCTTTTACAGGAAAGTATTATAAACACCAAGAGCAAGGTGTTTACAAATGCTCCGGCTGCGGGACTGAATTGTTTTCATCAGAAACTAAATATGATTCAGGTTCAGGGTGGCCCAGCTTCTGGAAACCAATTGCTAATGAAAAGATTTCCAGCAAGACCGATATGAGCCTGTCCATGTCGCGTACAGAGATTCTTTGCAGTAGCTGTGGCGGTCACTTGGGCCATGTTTTTAATGATGGACCCAAACCTACAGGAATGCGCTACTGTGTCAATTCCGTTTCACTTGAATTTGAAGCACAAAATCCAAAATTTTCTAAACAGGGTGATCAGAAAGAAAATGAATAATGATAATGAAGAATAAACTTAACACTTATATATATGTCGATCAGTCTGTCCTTAAGGCGCTGCCCAATACCGGCATCTGAGTTTGCGTCTTTTCCTGTCACTTCTCTTTTTTTTCAATCAACTTAGCGCTCAAAACTATCAGAGCTATGTGAAGGCCATGGCACGGGTCCATACCGGTGACAACCCAGTTCCTTCAGGAATGGTCATGAATGTGGACTCCCAAGTTTCATCGAAAACAGTTGTCTATGGCGAGAAAAATGGGAAAAAACTTTCTGGATATTTGGCAACTCCTGGAAAAGATTCTACGAACCTCCCTAGCCTCCTTGTTATTCACGAATGGTGGGGATTGAACGATAATATCCGCTCTATGGCTGATCAGCTTGCGGCGGAAGGATATGTAGCCTTGGCCGTGGATTTGTACGGCGGATCAGTTGCTGAAACTTCGGCAGAAGCACGTACAAAGATGTCAGCTGTGGGTAAAGATCCTATGACCGCCAGAAAAAATCTTCAATATGCTTTCGATTATTTGAAAGAGACATCCAAGGCTTCGAAGGTGGGAGTTGTAGGTTGGTGTTTTGGTGGGGGGTGGGCACTTCAGACAGCCATTTTATTAGGCAATAGACTTGATGCGTGTGTCATTTATTACGGTAGGATCATTTTAGACAAAAAGAAACTTAGCTTAGTTCATGCACCGGTGCTGGGCATTTTTGGTGCTGAAGATAGCGGAATCCCACTGGACGAAGTTAAAGCATTTGAAAAAACGCTGGACACCCTTAAAAAGGATGTGACCATTTATGTATACGATGGTGCCACGCACGCATTTGCGAATCCTTCCGGCCGGAATTACCAGGAAGTTCCGGCAAAAGATGCATGGGCTAAAACCTTGCAATTTTTTGAAAAGTATCTGAAGTCAAAGTAGTTTGGTTGGCATGCTACCGTACACCTCTTTCTCTGATGTTTATTTTTTCACTTATCTCTGCCTTCGCTTAAGGATCTAAAGTTGCGATTGATTTACTTTTTCCAGAAGAAACATCCCTGTTGAAATAATTGCTATATTTAATGAAGTTGTCGGTAAGAAAGGGACAGTAATGAAATCATGGATGATTTACGGTGCTAACGGGTACACTAGCCGGATCATTATAAATGTAGCAAGAGAGCTGGGAATGTCGCCAATTCTTGCCGGGCGAAATCGTGAACAGGTTGTAGAGTTAGCATCCCAGCACAATCTTGAGTATCGTCTTTTTGATCTGAGTTCAGAGGAAACCGTCTGCCAGAATCTCTCTGATGTAAATATTCTTCTTAATTGTGCTGGTCCTTTTTCAGCCACAGCGGAAGTCATGATCTCCTGTTGTCTTCAGACTACTACTCATTATCTTGATATTACCGGTGAAATTGATGTGTTTGAACATGCCCGATCCTTTGATAAAAAGGCGAAACATTCAAATGTTGTCATCTGTCCCGGCGTCGGTTTTGATGTAGTACCTACAGACTGTCTCTCTTCACTTCTCAAGATTGAATTACCGTCAGCCATCGAACTTGCACTCGCATTCCAGGCTGTTGCCAGCAAATTGAGTCCAGGAACTGCGAAGACAGCAGTTGAAGGTGCCGCTAAGGGAGGCCGTGTCCGAAAGAACGGAGAACTTCTGTCAGTGCCTCAGGCTTATGCATATCGTGATATCGATTTCGGAAAAGGGTTGAAAAGTGCTGTTTCTATTGCTTGGGGCGACGTCTCCACAGCCTATTACACTACTGGTATTCCTAATATTATGGTTTTCCTGCCAATGTCTGTAAGAGGTATCAAACAGCTTAAGAAACGCCGGAAATACATGAGATTTTTACGCAGCTCCTTTATGCAAAACTTTCTTAAGCGGCGAATAGAGAAAAATATTAAGGGACAACCCGATGAAGAACGGAAAAATTCAAAGATGATAATTTGGGGTGAAGTGGTCAATGATGAAGGTGAGTGTGTTACAGGTCGTTTTGAGACAGGAAACGGATATGACGTTACTGCAGTTGGTGCTGTTGAAGCAGTTGATTTTTTATTAAATAATGATACTGCTGGAGGTTTTTACACACCTTCCATGCTAATGGGACCCGAAGTATTGAAAAAGCTTCCAGGGTACACCGGGGTTGTGTTTGAGCACAAAAGGAAGAAGGATCATCATGAAAATCCGTGAAACCCTACTTTTCATTTTCGTTATGTCGGTATTATACCTCTTTTTTTGGCCTGTACCTGTCGACCCAGTCGTTTGGGAACCGCCCTATTCGCCGGCCATTGAGGGTGTCTACGCCCCAAACAACACCCTTGGCCAAGCGGAAATATTAGGCGCTGGCGATGGTGTCGGACCGGAAGATGTTGAAGTAAATGCTGAGGGTAACATTTATGCTGGTTTTGAAGAAGGTGTCATAATGCGGTACAAGCATGATGGTAGCGGCGGTGAGTTGTTTGCACACACCGGCGGCAGGCCTCTGGGCCTGGAGTTTGATGCTAACGGGAATCTCATTGTTGCTGATGCGCTTAAGGGGCTGCTGTCCATTGATCCTAAAGGACAGATCACAGTTCTTACATCAGGCACCAGTAGAGTCAAATTTGGTTTTGCTGATGATGTGGATGTCGCAGATGACGGCACCATCTATTTTTCCGACGCATCTTCTAAAACAGGCATCACTGATTACAGGCACGATATAGTTGAACATCGTCCTTATGGTGGACTCTACGCCTATGATCCTGAAGATGAGAGAACATATCTTGTTGAAGACCGAATGTTCTTTGCAAACGGTGTGGCTGTCAGTCCTGACGGTAGTTTTGTTCTTGTGAATGAAACTAGCGAATACCGCGTCCGAAAGGTATGGGTTAAAGGTTCGAAACAGGGTAGAAGCAAGATTCTCCTTGACGGTCTCCCGGGATTCCCAGACGGCATCTCTTCTAACGGTAAAGGGGTTTATTGGATTGCATTACCATCCAGGCGCCAGGCTATCATAGATAATCTTTCGGATAATCCGCTATTAAGAAAAATGATCCTACGCTTACCAGAAGCCATCCAACCGGCACCTGAAAGATATGGTTTTGTACTGGGAATTGATGGAGAAGGAAATATTGTTCATAATCTCCAAGATCCCTCACCTGAATCGTTTTCTCCTATTACAAGCGTTGAAGAACATGGCGGTATGTTATATCTTGGAAGTCTCACTTATTCAGGTTTTGCACGAGTCAGGGCACCTGAATCTGAATAGCGCAACTGTTATATATCTGAACGACGACACATCCTTCTAGCTCAGTGATGGGTTTATATTGTTGGAATTCATTGAGTTGAATGAGAATGAATAGTATCGGCTATGCAGTTTCAAGCAATTTGTTTAAGAATTCAATGTGCTTATTTTCCTCTTAGCCCTGAGTTGGATCTATGAAGATTGCAATTATTCAGCAGCACGCATCTACCGATAATCAGGATAACCTCACCAGAGGTCTTAATGCTACGGTCAAAGCAGCGGAGATGGGTGCTAAACTGGCGGTGTTTGCTGAACTGGCATTCACGCGCTTTTTCCTCAGAACCGCACGAACGAACCTGTCACACATCTTTCAGAAAAAATACCTGGACCCACCACTGAAGCTTTCATGGAGATAGCGAAAGAACACGGAATGGTTATTGTGATCAATCTTTTTGAAGAAGCTGACCATAAGACTTACGATTCATCACCAGTTATTGACGCTGATGGCGCGCTTCTCGGTGTCACAAGAATGGTTCACATTGCCGATTATGACTGCTTCTTCGAAAAGGACTATTATGCTCCGGGAGACCGTGGTGCACCTGTTTATAACACTGCTGTCGGTAAAGTAGGTGTTGCTATCTGTTATGATCGTCACTATCCTGAATTCATGAGATCCCTGGCAGTGGATGGGGCCGATTTAGTCGTTATCCCTCAGGCGGGAACGGCGGGGGAGTGGCCTAATGGTCTATTTGAGGCGGAACTGAGAGTCGCTTCTTTCCAGAACGGCTATTATTGCGCCTTAGCGAACCGTGTTGGTGTTGAGGACAAATTGGAATTTTCTGGTGAATCGTTCGTAACGAATCCGGCAGGAGAGGTGATTGCGCAGTCACCAGCCGGTGTAGATCATATTCTTATGGTTGACATTGATCTTGATCAAGTTGCTTCATCCCATGCCAGGAAACTATTTTTCCGAGATCGCCGCCCTGAAGTCTATCCCCTTCATTTAAAAAAGTATGAAACTGATTAATTTCGTTCTTCTTGCTGCCTTTTGCCTATGGCTAGCCGGATGTGCTGCATTCACAGCCTACGGTCGACTTGAAAAACAGGCGCGCCAGGCATACCAAAGGGGAGACTATGACCAAGCGGTCTATGATTGTGCCTATGCATTGAGGATTAATCCAAGTTATGAGCCGGCGCAATTCCTAATACAGGACACGTTTAAAGCTGCTGTTATTGAACATAAGGCAAATCTGAACAACCTTTCTTCAAGTACAGAGAAATTTCGGTGGGACAAGATCGTGTCAGAATATAATGATCTTATCAGGCTTAATCGGACTATTGATCAATTGCCAGTCCTGAGACACAAGGCAACTGGAGAATTAATCGCATTTGAAACGACTGATTATTCTTCGCAAATGGCCCCCGCAATACAGATGGCCGCCGAAATTCATTACAATGAAGGCATAACTCTATCTTCAAGTAATGATCTCAAGATAAAGAAACAGGCTGCAAAAGAATTCAAGATGGCGCTGGGTTTCGTTGCTGGATACAGAGACGCATCTCAAAAATATGAAGAGATGCGACAGGCAGCTATCCTGCGAATGGCAATGATGCCTTTTGAGGACAAAACAGGGACTCGTCGAAAATACGGCTCTGTCTCTGAAGTGATTATGGATGATGTTGTCAGTTCTATTCTCCGTGACAATTCAGCCACGGAATTCCTTGAGCTGATATCCAGAGAGCGACTGGAAGAGGTAATTGAAGAACAGGCACTTTCGCAAAGCGGTATTATTGATGAATCCATGGCTATAGAAGTAGGGAAAATACTGGGTGTAAATGAGATTCTGTCCGGGAAGATCACTCAAATTATTGTATCTCCTGAGGAAACGACCAGGGATGTGCGCCGAGAAAAATCAAAAGTTGTTATCCGTCGTGAAAAATATGTGGATGATGAAGGGAAGGAGAAAGTGAGGAAAATTTACGGTGAGGTAGAAGCTAAGATAATTGTATTTAAACGATCAACCAGCGCCCGGATTCGCGGTTCTTACAACATTGTGGATGTAGAGACGGCACGAATCCTTAAAAGTGATTCTTTTGAAGAGTCCTCAAGTGCAAATGTTTCATGGGCGACATTTTCGGGGGATGAGAGAGCGATTTCTTGGAGCACTCGCCAATTAGCAAAAAAAGGTGAACAGCGAGTACCCGTTGAGGGTGAAATGGTCAACATGGCCGCTAAAAAGATTTCCACTTCTCTCGCCAAATCCATCAAAGATTACGCCCGATAAGGATCGCTTCGGGCAGTTTCATTGTCTGATTCATCCATCCTTGTCGTAGTCCCTGTATTCAACGGAGAACAGTCCATTCTCCAACTGCACACTGCACTAACTCAAATAGATATAGGACAGCTTCTAGTCATTGATGATGGTAGCATTGACGCCACGGCCAAAATTTTAAACGATAATGGGATTCCTCACCTCAGTCACAAAACCAATCTCGGGAAAGGAGCGGCTATCAAATCTGGGGCCAAGTGGGCTTTTGAGAACAACTTCCATTGGATCCTCACTCTTGATGCGGATCAGCAGCATCCACCATCCGCAATTCCAGTATTTATGGAAAGAATGAGGGAAAGGGTGATTCTTATAGGCCTACGGACTGATCTGAAATCCATGCCACTGCTCAGAGTTTTTTCTAACAAGTTCACATCTCTTCTATTATCAATTAGGACAAACAACCTACTCAGAGACTCGCAATGTGGTTTTCGCTTGATTCCACTGTCGCTTTTCAAAGAAGTCACATTCAAGCAAAATGGGTTTCAGTTTGAGAGTGAATTATTAATTAAAGCATCTTATTCAAATTACACAATAGAGCATGTCAATATTCCCACTGTTTATGGTTTGGAGAAATCAGCCATGAGAAACATTTATGACACAGTTAAATTCGCCGTTATGTATTTCAATAGTTATATCTGGTAGCATGTTTGGCTGGATGAACCTGTCAATGCGCTGGGTAGATATTTGATGTTATCGGGGCAATATCGTCTTCATAATGCCGGATCTGACTTTGGTTTATAGCTTCTTAGATGAATAAGTTTAATTTAATTTTTAACCTTTTCGGGGCTTTATTTTACCTTTAAATCTATGAATTTAATCGCTATTGCACTTAGAGGAATGGCCATGGGAATGGCTGAAGTTGTACCAGGGGTTTCCGGGGGTACCATTGCTTTTATTACCGGTATTTACGAACGTCTGATCAAGGCTATAAAGTCTATCCTCAGCCCCTCTATTATCCGATCGTTTCGGGAAGGAGGTATGCTGGCCTTCTGGCAGGCAATTGATGGTCGTTTTGTGTTGACTTTGGGAGTTGGCATGGGGCTCGGAATCGGACTTGGCGTTTTCGGTGTTTCTTATCTGTTAACTAATCATCAGGAGCCGCTTTGGGGGTTTTTCTTTGGTTTGATTTTAGCATCCGTACTATACGTTGGGCAGCAGGTTGACCAATGGCATATCCGATCTATTCTGGCTTTGGTTATTGGAACCGCGATTGCCTATGGGATCACCATTCTTAACCCTTCCATGGGGTCCCAGAATCTGCTTTATATTTTTTTGGGAGGCGTAATTGCTATTTCGGCCTTGATCCTGCCGGGAATTTCGGGTTCTTTTATCCTACTGCTCATGGGCTTGTATACAACCGTAATTCCAGCAGTGAAAGCAGTAATTATAATGGAAGATTTGAGTCAACTAAAGATTGTTTTGGTCTTTGGTTTAGGCTGCCTGGTTGGTTTGGCAAGTTTCAGCCGGGTTCTCTCCTGGACCTTTTCTCATTACCGAAACAGTACATTGGCCATATTGGCAGGGTTTATGCTAGGATCGCTCAATAAGATCTGGCCCTGGCGCAATGTTCTTGAAACCCGCGTGAACTCTTCCGGGGAAGAGGTTCCCCTTCTTGAATTAAGCGTATTGACAAAGTACTACGAGGGTGATCCTCAGTTATTGTTGGTACTAGTATGCATGGTGATCGGGTTTGTCATGGTTTATGGTTTGGATCGGTTGGGAAAAAAATAAGCTATGAAGTTTGCTTTTCCAGAAGTCTATCAACATAAAAGATTGCTGGGTTGAGACGCCATATGACCCGCTAGAGCTTTTGATTTCAGTCTGCCGATGTTCTAGGTGGCGTCTACTATCAGTTCACAGCCCGCTTTTTACTCGTGGTGGGCATGATTTGGAAACCTATCACGACCTTTATAGATCGCTCTTTCAATCAGCTCTCAATTGTCATTGTGTTTCTCCTTTTTGGCGGGTTCGTCCCTCTGAAGTATGCCTTTTGACTATTATCCCACTCAAACTCTCTCTAACTTCACGTAGCCGCTTGTTTTCAGTTGAGGAATATTGGAATTATGGAGAAATGGAGTATTGGAATCTTCCCTGCGGTATTTATCCACTAATGCAAACTACCATTCCTCCAGAAAGAATTCGGGGTGTAGCGCAGCCCGGTTAGCGCGCGTCGTTCGGGACGACGAGGTCGGGAGTTCAAATCTCCCCACCCCGACAGATTTCAATTCTATACACAAGTCCATTCCTAAAACTTTGAGCCGAAAGACAAATGATTGCTAAGTACACAGTTCTCATTATCTATTTTATGATTCTTTTTGGTATTGCTATTGTGGCGTCCCGCCGAATCCGTTCCTTGAAAGATTTCTATCTAGGTGGAAAAAATCTTGGGCACTGGGTAGCAGCTTTTTCAGCCAGAGCTACAGGAGAATCGGGTTGGCTTATACTAGGTGTGACTGGAATGGGCGCCATGATGGGGGTGAGCGCTTTCTGGGTGGTTATTGGTGAAGTGTTGGGAGTCTTCATTTCCTGGCAATTCATGGCTAAAAAATTCAAAAGGCTGGCTGATGAATACGATGCTATCACAGTACCTGACTACCTTGTAAGTAGATTTAAATCGACCAGCAACAAATTGCGGATTGTTGCAGCCTCCGTGCTTTCTGTTTTTGTGATTATTTACGTTAGCGCTCAAATTGACATCACAGGAAAGACTTTTGAAACATTTCTCGGAATAAACTATTATGGTGGTGCTCTTCTTGGTTTTGCTATTGTTCTTATTTACATATTTATTGGAGGATTTTTGGCTGTTGCCTGGTCAGACCTGTTCCAAGGGACACTTATGTTTTTTGGGCTTGTTGCTCTTCCTGTTGTTGCTATAATTGTTGCCGATTTTCCTGGTGGTATTTTTCCTGCCTTAGGCAATATTGATCCTGACCTCTTGAATATTTGGGGTCCCGGCGGGTTTAACCTGATTAATGTTGCAACAGCCTTTGGTCTTGCCACTATTGGTCTCGGTTTCATGGGATCGCCTCAGGTTTATGTCAGATTTATTGCTATACGCAATGAAGAAGAATTAGAAAAAGGAAAGAAGGTTGCCCTTCTTTATACTTTATTGACAGATTCAGCTGCCGTCTTTATCGGAATTCTAGGCAGGGTTCTTTTTACGGGGATTGGGGACAATCCTGAAAATATTCTAGGCATAAGTGCCGAGAACGTTCTTCCCATATTGGTAGAAACAGTGTTACCCATGGCTCTTGTTGGACTTTATATCGGTGTAATCTTAGCTGCTGTAATGTCTACAATTGATTCACTGCTCGTGGTAGCGTCCAGCGCTGTTACGAGGGATTTCTATCAACAAATTTTTCATCCGGACATGGATGGGGAAAAATTGACCACCCTTTCAAGGAATGTAACATTGGTTATGGCGCTTATCGCATTAGCAACTGCCATGATTGTATCGGTAATTTCTCCTGACCGGACTATTTTCTGGTTTGTTATTTTCGGCTGGTCCGGCATAGCTGCTACTTTTTGTCCAACTATAATTCTCTCTCTTTTTTGGAAAGATTTTACTGAAAATGGGGCCATGGCGGCCATGATCGCCGGATTCATCACCGTTCCTGTTACTAAGTTTATCCTGGCCACAAATGAAACATTTGGTATTTATTTTGAAAAAATGGACGTCATGGCGCCGTCTTTTGCAGTTGGACTTTTTGCTGGATACATCGCCAGCAAACTGGATAAAAAATAGTCTTTCGGTTTATTATGCTACTAATGTTCTGCATTCTGACTTTCTTATAAACTATTGCCGACCATGATAAGCGGTTACGATCATCAGCATATTGAGCAGAAGTGGCAACGCTACTGGGAAAAAAACAGCTCTTTCAAGGCTATTGAAGACAATTCAAAGCCAAAATATTACATCCTTGACATGTTTCCTTACCCCTCAGGACAAGGACTGCATGTAGGGCATCCGCTTGGCTATACCGCAACAGATGTTGTATCTCGTTACAAACGAATGAAGGGATTCAACGTTCTCCATCCAATGGGGTGGGATGCGTTCGGTCTTCCCGCTGAACAATATGCACTTCAAACAGGAACTCATCCAGCTGAAACCACAGCAGCAAACATTGATAATTTCCGCAGACAAATAAAGACCATTGGTCTTTCCTATGATTGGGACCGCGAAATAAACACAACGGATCCTAAATATTACAAGTGGACTCAGTGGATATTCCTTCAGTTATTCAATAAAGATTTGGCTTATGAAGCTGAGGTGCCTGTCAACTGGTGTCCGGAGCTAGGTACAGTTTTGGCCAATGAAGAAGTGATTGATGGAAAATCAGAGCGAGGAGATCATCCTGTCTATAGAGTACCTATGCGTCAGTGGATGTTGAAAATAACGGAATATTCAGAAAGCTTACTTGAGGGACTGGATGAACTCGACTGGCCTGAGGGGATTAAAGAACTTCAGCGCAACTGGATAGGACGGTCGGAAGGGGCGGAAGTGATATTTCAACTTCCATCTATTGATGATTCCATAACCGTTTTTACCACAAGGCCTGATACACTCTTCGGCGCAACGTATATGGTACTTGCTCCGGAACATCCATTAGTTGGGAGGCTTACGGTTCCAGACAATAAAAATCAGGTAAAAAAATATGTAAAAAATTGCTCTGAGAAAATCAGATCTTGCAAGAACTGAACTGGAAAAAGAAAAGACAGGTGTTTTTCTAGGTTCATTTGCAATCAATCCCGTTAACGAGGAGCACATTCCTATTTGGATATCCGATTACGTCCTTATGACTTACGGAACAGGAGCCATCATGGCCGTTCCCGGCGAAGATCAACGGGATTGGAATTTTGCTATAAAATATGATCTTCCAATTGTGCGAACAGTGCAACCCCCTGACAAATTTGATGGTGAAGCATACTCAGATGATGGACCTGCTATTAACAGTGATTTCCTCAATGGACTCAAAATTGTTGATGCAAAGGAAAAAATAATCGATTGGCTTGAAAAGAATAAACGTGGATGTTCCGCAATTCAATACAAACTAAGAGATTGGCTCTTCTCTCGGCAACGCTATTGGGGTGAGCCTTTTCCAGTTATTCATTTTGATGGCGATGTTGAGGCGGTAGCTGAAACTGATTTACCTGTTGAACTTCCTGAGGTTGAAGATTATAAACCTTCAAAATCCGGTGATCCTCCATTGTCCAATGCTGGAGACTGGCTCACTGTAAATATTGATGGGAAATCAGGAATAAGAGAGACCAACACCATGCCCCAGTGGGCTGGATCCTGCTGGTATTTCCTCAGGTTTGTCGATCCACACAATGACGATGAACCTTGGAACAAAAATAAAGAATCATATTGGATGCCTGTTGACCTTTATATCGGAGGTCAGGAACATGCTGTCCTTCATCTTTTATATGCTCGGTTCTGGCACCATGTCCTTTATGATCTTGGTCATGTATCCACTAAAGAGCCATTTAAAAAATTGGTGAATCAGGGGATGATCTTAGGTGAGGATGGCGCTAAGATGAGCAAATCCCGGGGAAACGTCATAAATCCCGATGAAATTATCGATAAATATGGCGCTGATTCTCTTCGTCTTTTCTATATGTTCCTGGGACCTCTGGAAAAAGCAAAACCGTGGAGCGCCTCAGGAATTCAGGGGAGCAATAGGTTTGTCAGGCGCGTTTGGTCCATGCTGACTGAAGAGAACGGAAATCTGTCAAAAAAAATCTGTGACATTGAGGCTGACAATGATTTGACCCGGTTAATTCACCAAACCATCAAAAAGGTGACTGATGATATTGAGACACTTCGATTCAATACAGCTATCTCTCAATTAATGATCCTGGTAAATGAAATTAAAGAGCGGGATAAATATCCAAAAACTGCTGTCGAATTGCTGGTACTTATAATGAGTCCTTTCACGCCGCATATGTGCGAAGAACTCTGGGAGAAGCTGGGTAATGATAATACTCTAACTTTTTGCGATTGGCCAGATTACAGCGAAAAACTGGCGAAAGAAGAATTGATTACAATTGCCGTTCAAATAAATGGGAAGCGTCGGGCTGAGATCGAAGTTGCTCCCGGAATTGATGAAGAATCGGCATTGGCACTGGCACTTGAGCATGAAAATGTAAAAAAGTATGTGGATGAGAACGAGATCAAGAAGACGGTCCTGGTTAAAGACCGTCTGTTAAGTATTGTCGTCTGATTCCAATTCAGACGGTTTTTCAAACATTTTTCTCAGCTCACTTTTTATCACCTTTCCGAGATTATTTCTGGGGAAGTCATTCATTATTAAGACTCTTCTTGGTCGTTTATGGTTGATGAACTTGTCTTCACTCCATTCCAGGATACTGTCGTCAGAAAGTAATTTGATTCGAGGAATCACGGCGGCGCAGACAATTTCTCCCCATATATTATCATGGATTGATACAACGGTGGCGTCATTAATATCCGGATGTTCTCTCAACATCTCTTCAATTTCCAGTGCTGAGACTTTATGCCCACCCGTTTTGATAATATCCTGATTGAGTCTTCCTAATAACCGGTAATATCCATCTTCTTCTACAGAAAGATCGCCCGTTCGAAACCACCCATTGTGGAAAGATGCTTCAGTTTCATCAGGACGTCGCCAATATTTTGAGAAAACGACCTTACCTTTAACCAGTACTTCACCTGGCACACCTGGAGCAATTTCCTGTTGCTGTTCATCCACAAGTTTCACTGATACACCTGGGAGAGGTTGTCCAACCGCCCCTTTTCGCCGTTCACCGTCCAATGGATTGGAAAGGATCATACCCGTTTCCGTCATGCCATATCTTTCGAGCATTTTATGACCTGAGATTTCATACCATCGATCAAACAGCGAAGTGGACAAAGGAGCTGATCCTGATACAGTAAGCCTAAGATTAGAGACCGCTTTACTAAGATTTCTCTGCTCATCTTTATTAACATCGTCGTACCATTCCATCAATTTTGCATAAATGGTCGGAACGGCCATGAACAGAGATATATCTCCTTTTCTGAATTCGTTCCAGACCGCTTGTGGATCAAATCGGGAATGGATTCTGCATGTCGCGCCTGAAGCGAGTGCACAGCATAAAATATTCACTATGCCATGAACATGGTAAAGGGGGAGTGTTAACACTGTTTTGTCCTGTTTTGTCCATCCCCATGCTTCCTGAAGGCTCGTTATTTGTGCCTCGAGATTTAAATGACTTATGACGACACCTTTTGGTTTTCCTGTAGTGCCTGATGTATAAAGTAACATGCACGGCCGGTCATTATTAATAGATGGTAAATCTTTTACTGAGTCTGTATTGTATTCATCCATTGTTTTCACTCTGTCTCGGCCGGTAAACGGCAAAACTGTATCAAGGGACCCTTTTTCAACAATGATTGTGGATGGTTCAATATCCTCAATTAGAAAACGCAAATCATCATTAGGAATATCATGCGGCAAAGGGACAAAAATTCCCCCGGCCTGCCAAACCGCCCATTGGAGAACTACATAATCAAATGAAGGAGGAAGCTGGGAGACTATTCGATCGCCTTCCAGATCATTTTTTTCTGTTATTAAATCGGAGGCCAAAGTTTGAGATCGTTCCAGAAGCTGCCTGTAGGTGAGTACGCCTCTATCACTTTCCAGGGCTATTCCATTACCATATTGGTCGGCTTTATCTATAAGAAACATCTAGATATTCAATTCACGATAAAATTAGGAAGAACTGTGGGCGAAAAGGGTATCTACTCGCTCATCTGCGGTATTCTCCCGTATTTGAGTGAAAAAGAGATAGAGCACTGTAGAGAGAAGCATTGCAGGAAAAACTCTATGAATCGATCCACTAAACGGAAGGAAGGGCCAAAGAAATAGCACAACTGCACCTGCAACCATAGATGAACAGACAGCGAAGCTATTTCCGCGACGCCAATGAAGCCCCAGAAGAATAGCAGGCAAGAAACAGGCCGCATACAAACTTCCTGAGAATGATGTTAGGGTAACAATACCGCCCGGGGGACGAAGAGCAATGAGTGCAGTTATTAATGCACCGGCAATTACATACTTTCTTGTAGCGCGAATATGTAATTCTTTCGTTCTCTCAACCTTTTTGATGGATATGATATCTCTGTGAAAGGTAGATGCCATTACAAGCAATACACTGTCCAGTGACGACATGGCGGCGGCCACCATAGCCAGCACCAAAAATGAACTCAGCAGTGGGCTGAAAACGGCATTATTAGTCAATAAAGTGGGGACTACCATATCGGAATCGGCCAAAGGAGTTTCAATAATTCTATGCGCATATAGACCAATAGGAACGAGCAGGGTATAGACAACAAAAAATGCTGCTGTTGATACAATTCGTCCTGTGGCGATACTTTTATCGCCGCTGATAGCGTAAAACCTGGATAACTGTCTGGGCTCTACCATAAACTTCATGGTTGACGCCATCATGACACCCAGGAGAACAGTAAAAGGCATAGCTGTATCCCATGAAAGCAAATTTGCACCATCCTGGGTAATATCGAGATCAAATAAAGAATCCACACCGCCGGATGAAGATGAAACTCCCCAGAATAGAACCACGGCGGCAAAGCACATAATAACGCCTTGAACTGCGTCAGTTCTGGCAACAGAAATAAACCCACCAACAGCTGTGTACAGCATAACTATAATAAGAACTACAAATATTGCCAGTTCGTATGACATATCCAGGAAGGATTGAAGAAGGTTTCCTGCTCCTTTGAATACAGCCGTCATATAGAGAAAACTAGAGAAGATTACAATAACGGCTGCAATTAGGCGCGCGTTATCACTGCCATAACGAAAACCTATGAAATCGGGTACTGTGACAGAATCAAGATGTTCAGTGAACCGTCTCAACTTTGGTGCAACGATCAACCATGCCATCAACGAAAAAATGACAGCGCATGGTGCTACCAGTAGCCATCCAATTCCGTAGGAATAGGCCTGGCCGGAAAAACCGATAAAGCTGTTTGTGCTGGAATAGGTAGCAAAAAAGGAAAGTCCTATGGTAATACCACCTAGGGATCTTCCGCCAATGAAATAGTCTGTTACATTCCTAGTTTTCTTATTTCCCTCAATAGCATGACGAATCAGAATGGCGGTGTATCCACTGAACATTAGGAGGAATATCCATTTATCAGCTAGCCAATCCATTTAACTACCTATTTATGGGAGAAAATTGTTGACTACGATCCACCAGGAATAACAGGTAGAAGAATATGCGACGGGCGACTCTTATCGTGGTAGATGGTATTAATCGCTTTCATTGTCCGTCGATTTTCATTTAAAGGTTCACCCGTATTGGGGTTTACATCAAACCTGGGAAAATTACTACCGGCTAAATCAACACGGATTCGATGACCCTTTTTAAAAACGTTTGATGTGGGGTAGAGGCGTACCTCAAACTCATATACATCACTTGGGGTCATCAATTTTTCTTCAGTTCTGGAATCCCGGTAACGGGCTCGCATAATACCATCACCAATATTCAGATCAAAACCTCCGGGGTAATCAGTATTGGGTGGGTACACATCAACAAGTTTTGCAGTAAAATCTGTATCCAGAGCGGATGAAGATGCCCAAAATTTCACACGAATTTCTCCTGTTACTTCAACGTCTTCCTGTAAAGGATCAGTTTGAAAAACCAATACATCATTTCGGGCCGAAAGGGGAATGGGAAGAGGCCAGTTCCAGACATGATCACCACCTTTCTGATCCCACGCACCCTGAAGGAGAATTCCGCTACCCGAAGAAGTATTTCCGCCTATAGCCGGAACAGGATCATCCGGATCAGAAACAAAGTCAGTAGAGGAATTCTTTTGTGTCGGTTTCTTTATGGAAGCCGACCCGTCGGCATGAAAATAGTAAGGGGTATAACTGGTTCTCATTAAAGGCCATTCGTTCTCATTCCTCCAGGACCCGCCGTGATAAAGAAGAGTGTCTTCAGTCATATGTCCGTCTCCAGTACCCATAACAAATATCCTTACATTTGTTTTGTATGGATCCTTTTTCCCAACAGCTGTTTTTTCTCCTTTAATCCAATGGTCATACCACTCCATGCGCCAGGCTAATGGATCAGGAATAGCGGCATCATTACCAAAAGACACTTGACCGTGGCTATAATTCCCCTGCTGTCCGTGGATCCAAGGCCCCATAATCATATATACAGGACCTTTGATGGATTTATTAAGTGCCATATAATTTTCCGTGGTGTTTACACCCCAGGAATCATACCATCCACCAACCAGATAAACAGGAATATCTTTATAGTTTTTTGTATAATCACGAATATTATTTTGCTTCCAGAAGTCGGTGTTTCCACCTTCTTTCATAGCGTTAACAAGCCAATCTTCATATTCAGGCATAAATTTCAGTGGGGTTGTCCCTTTACGAACCGGGAATAATTTTAGATACTTTCTTCTGTTTTCAACTTCAATGAAATCTGCCAACATCTGTTTAATGGCCGGATCCCTGCTTTGCCTTCCGCCACCTTGACCGGCCCAATGGATCCAGTTCCAGAATCTCAATTCATATGCGCCATCATATCTCATGCTGTAATAACCGAGATTTGACATGGCGTCAACAGGAATAATAGTAGTGAGACCAGGAGAATTCTCTAACGCCATGGCATGTTGAGTACCGCCCACGTATGAAGTACCGTACATTCCGTACTTACCGTTGGACCACGATTGTTTTACCATCCATTTACCGGTATCATATCCATCAACACCATCGTCATCAAGCATATGCCAAATTCCCTCAGAATTATAACGACCTCGAGTATCCTGGTAGACTGTAACATAGCCATGAGATGTAAAATAGATTGCTGACGTGTTTTCTGGATATCCCCTTGTTTTGCTGTAGGGGGTTCTGACTAAAATAGCAGGGAGTTTTCCAGAGATTCGTTTACCCTTTTTAGTTGGAAAGTACAGGTCTGTAGCAAGTTTTACTCCATCTCGCATGGGGACCATAACATCACTTACTAATTCATAACCATACGGACCGCTGGAATCCTTCTTGTCTTGTGCGTGTAATGAAACACCAAATAGTACAAAAACATAAAAGAGTACGACTGATCTTGATCTCACCATAGTATTCTCCTTATCATAAAATAGATAGGGAAAAATAAGAGCACAGTAGGGGTATTGCCACAAAATATCCCAGCCTGCTAATAACTACCAAAAACGTTCCTACCACTTAATATTTTCCCATAATTTCCTGTTGAACTTTGGGACCCACATATCCTCTTCAGAATACGTCAATCCTTGCATAGAAGAATATTTACAGATTAGTTTTTACTCTCGCTTGAAGGGTTAAAATAAAGGATATTTATCTGAAGTGTAATAGCTACTCAAACCAGCAGCCTGGTGTGACATGACCCCTACTATATGGGTAGGATATGTTTTGACTATTGGGAATAATTAAGACTTTTTTGTAACTGTACTTCCCGATTAGCTACCACTACTTCCCTTATTCCTGAAATAATCACCCTCCTGCCTCTGATTGACGCGATTTGCGTGGTAATGCCGTAGTTATAATAGGCTTCTGCCATTATAAACTGCTTATGGCACATGAAGGGGAAAAAATTAATTATCTAATTTCCCTTAATATCAAAATAATTGAAAAGGTAGAGGATAAAACAATGAAAAAGATTTTAGGTGTATTGATGACAGTTTCCATTGCAATGGCGATGGGCGACAATCTCAAACTGGGCAGAATTCAAAATAGTCAGGCATAATAATAAGGGAACTACCATGAAACGACTTTATTTCGCCATTTTTTTCATCTCTTT
>FUWD012823876.1_pt1 | contig 22352 bp, 23 predicted proteins | sample 1063281 | NCBI WGS metagenome assembly FUWD01 (sample SAMEA79048168, study PRJEB19326) | metagenome | biome: marine | reverse complement strand
GAGGATGCTTCAGAAGCTATACAAAAAGATGAAGAATTTGTAAATGTTGAAAATAAAAATGTAGAAATAAATAATATTCCAGAAGTTAATAATATAAATCAATTTAAAGAATTATCACAAAATAATTCAAATGAAATTTCTTCTGGTAATATTATTGAAGAAAATACTTTAGAAAATACAGATAATATTAACGAAAATGATGATGGGATTGCTTATGATGAAAATGAGAATGAAGAAAATATTAATTTTAGCAAAATTGATGGGGATGAAATTGATAAAGCTATAAAATTAAAAGATGTTGAAGTATCAGTAAAACCAATATCTAAAAATACAGTTTTTGATGATGAGTTAACTAATGAATTATATAATGAGTTTAATAGTTTTTTAGAAGCAAAATCTGATATTATGGTTGATTCTGGTTCTAAGGATATTATTCCAAGTGGAATAACTTTGTTGGATAAAATTTTAGGTGGTGGATTTCCATGTGGATGTTTTCATATGATAGCTGGTGCTCCTGGTTCGGGAAAGAGTATGCTTTGTATGCAAATTTTAGGGAATGCTCAAAGAAAATATAAAGGATTATTGGGTGGGTATTTAGATTCCGAAGAAGCTACTTCTGTACAACGAATGTGGAATCTTGGGGTTAGAAATCCAAAAATTAGGCCCATTACAGATATTACGCTTGAAAAAGTATTCAAATATTTAGAAACCATGTGCTTATTTAAACAATCTAAAAAATTAACAACTCCAAGTGTAGTTATCTGGGATTCTATTGCCAACACGCTTAGTGAAAAAGAACGGGAAGCTGAAAGCGTAAATTCTGTAATTGGTTTAAAGGCAAGAATCTTAAGTTTATTAATGCCTAAATATGTGGCTAAATGCGCTCAAAATAATATAGCGTGGATTTCTGTAAACCAACTTAGAGAAGAATTGGCAATGGGGCCTTTTTCTTCTCCAAAAGATCTAAGGTTTTTATCTAATGGGAAATCTCTTCCTGGCGGACAAAGTATAAAATTCAACTCATTTGCTTTATTAGAAATGCGTGCATCTGGAGTTTTAACTGAAGATAAATTTGGAATTAATGGTATAGTTTCAAAAGTTAAAGTAGTTAAAAATAAATTATTTGCTCCTGGAATAGAAATTGAGTTAATAGGGGATTTTGTTAATGGTTTTTCAGATATGTGGACATCATGGAATTTTCTTGCTAAAAATAAATTTATTCATACCGGAGCATGGAATTATTTGAAAAATTATCCAGAAAAGAAAATACGTACTAAGGATTTTCCTGAAGTTTACAATACAGATGAAGTATTTAAAAAAGAATTTGATAGATTACTTTTGGAATCAATTGAAAGTGAAATTTTAAGTAAATATAAAGTTATTGATTAAAAATAATTTTTATCTTAGTTCCTCCATATTTTTAAGAACAAATTTATAAGAAATAGTTTTTATTTATGATTTATAGAATTGAAAATATGGAGGTTCAAAAAGATTATGTGTAATATAGAAATTAAAGAAATTGGTGATATATGTGATTATGTTTTAGAAATAGTTAAACAATTTATTGATTTTCCTGATAAATTAAGCGGAAAACTTTCGATAACTACAAAAACTATTATTATACAATTAGAATGTGCTAAAACTGATCTTGGAAAAATAATAGGAAAATCAGGTAGAAGTATAAATTCTTTACAAACTATAATTTCTGCAGTTAAGAATACAAAATTTCCATCTGATAATAAAAAAATTATAATTGAAGTTTTGGAGTAAAATATATCTTATAAAAAATATTTTGGAGATAAATTATGGAAATGCCACCTGGAAGTAAAATAAAAATTCTCGAAAATTTTTATGCTTTAGATTATGTCTTATTTGGGAAATCTGCATCAAAAATTAATACATGTTGTCCAACTATGATTGCTGAATATAATGAAAATAAAGGCGCATTATTATCAATCATTATTGAAATGTATAAACATATTAAATATAATCCATATGTTATTGATCATGTTGATAAAACTACTTTATTAGAAAATGCCAGACACTCTGCAGCAAAAGCAAGAATTCAATGCAAAAAATTAGTTGTTACTGAGCAAGGGAAAATAAATATTAAAAATTCAATTCGCAGAGCTTTAAATGAAAATAAAAAAGTTAATCCAGACGAATTGATTCAAACAAAAATTAGAGAAAAAGCATTTTCATTGGCTATTGATAATATTTTAATTGCCAGGACTTTAAATGAAAGTGATAATTCTAAATTTTTAAATACTCGTCAAGGTAAATATATTGAAGATGCTTATAAAGTTTTAAGAAGTTATTTGGTAGAAAAAGCTATTGAGATTAGCGATGTTGATTTTATTCTTTCAAAATAAATCTTATGTGAGAACAATGTGAATCAATATTCTGAATTGTTAAATTATTTAGAAAATATTCCTCAAGCTAAAAAAAATATTGAAAATAATAATTCCATTATTAGCGAAAATAAAATAAATAAAAAAATTCATTCAATGAATTTTCAAATCTTGATAATGGGATTCCTTCATTTAAAAAAATATTGATATAAATAATAGCAAATTTTTTGATATGCAATTATTTATGGATAATGTAAAAAATAGAATTATTGAAAAAAAATAACATCACAATTATATGAAAAACCATATATATCAGTAAGCGAATTATTAAACTGTGAAAGAAAAATATATTTTAATAGAAAAAAATATTCTATAGATAATGATAAAATTGTATCATATCCAATGGTTGATATTATATGTGATGTTGGGGATGTTGTTCATAATTACATACAAAAATTATATCCGTTTGACGAAGTTGAAAAAACAATAATTTCAAAAAAATATAAAATAAAAGGTCGAATTGATGCGATTTCTAAAAATGTGTTATATGAAATAAAAACTATAGATCCAAAAATATCAAATATTTCATATATTAGACAAAAAGATTTTAATCAAGCAAATATATATGCAGAAATATTAAATGATGAGTTTGGGTATTTAATAGATACAATTGTAGTAATTTATGTTCCAAGAGATTTTAAAAACATAATTGCTTTAGATACTGTACCTGATAAATATGCAGCTCAAAAAATTTTAAAAAAATCATTTGATATATATCAATCAATAAATAAAAATGAAATTCCGACATACAATGAAATTTACAAAAATGATTGCAAATTTTGTGAATTTGAAGAATATTGTATAAAAGAAAATCAAAAATAAAAATATTTTTTTATTATAATTTTAGGAGTATACAATTATGATTTATACGGTTCCCATGTTATTATCAAAATCAATAGATAGGCATATTATTCCAGGTATATGTAAAGCATATGAAAGATTTTTTATTGTTTTTCGTATGAATGATATTATGGCGGAAGTAACTAGATCATATTCTGGAAATCAAAATTTAATTGATAGTCATAACACTGCTAAAAAACGAAATGAAAATTATATTTCTGAAATTGGTTCTGCTCCTCCAGGAAGTAGGAAAGGTAATAAACCATCAGTAAATAATCCTACGCCTGATGAAGTGAGTATTGATGCAAGATCTCTTAATGAATATATGTCTATAGAACCTACATGGATAACTGTAACTGTAACTATGCCAAATAATGGTGCAACTTTCCCAGTTTTAGTTGGGGTTAAAGTTTTACCTGTATTATTAAAAGATGAGGAATATGCTTTTGAAAAATTAATTGATGATAGATATGCTGGAAAAATTGATTCTTTGTTTAAAAAATTATATAGATCTATTATGCGTAGCATGTTAAATATTGTATATGCTGTTTGGCCTATTCCAGTTTTTGGTCCACATAGAAGTGCTGATTCTCCTGCACGAGGTAGTGTTAAAGATGATTTATTTTTTAATAAATCTGGATATTATATGTCAAGGCGAATTATAGCATGTCTTGATTATAATGAAGTCCCTGATGATTTTTTTAGGGATGCTGGTAAAATAAATAGATTATATAAATTATATTGGAATGCATTATTTTTATATGATAATGTTAATAGAAATTTATATTTTGCTCCTCCTGAATATCGTGGGCAAGTTAGTATATTACCATATTCTTATTTAAATACACTAACTAAACAACAAAGTTCCGCTTATGATATTGAAGAACAGAAAAAATTAAAATCAAGCCCATTATTTAATATGAGAAAAATTCCAGCTTCTAAATTAATGGAATCTGTAAATAAATATAATTTTGAAAAACTTTTAGTTGAAAAAAGTCAATTATTAAAAGAAGAATTTGATGAAAATTCTTTGATTAATATGGATAAATATACCATGAAAAATTTTATACAAAAACATGGTCTTAAAAAAATAGCATATTCTTTGAAAAATTTTGATAAAGCAATAAAATTAAAAAATCCAGAAATGATGGTAAAATCATTGAGTATATTTCCAGAAGTATCTATGAAATCTGTAGAAATATATGCTCTTAAAAATATGGGTCCAAGTTTTGTGTCTAATTATAAATATTGTCAAAAAGTTTTAATAGCGTCAACAGATATTCCTCAAAACCTTATAAAACCTGTGGCATCAGCTTTAGTTATTTTAGCAGGTAATTCTTTAAAAATATTGCGTCTTTTATTAACAAAATTTGTTGATGCTTATCGCAAAAGAAAAGCTGCAATTTATAAAAATCCTGATAGTAATGGAATTGATTTGGGTAACACTTTAGCATATGTTATACTTGCTTCAATTATTGCTGGCTCAGCAGTACTTTTGACAGCTGGAGTTTTGGGGACATATCATATATTACAAGTATTTTTAAATATAAATAATAATATGAGTTTAGAAAGTCTTACTAATATGTTAAAAATTCCATATAAAGAAATTGAAGATAAACTTTTACCTAATTTAAATTTATATGAAATGGAAATGGTTTCTTCTCATCAACCAGAAACATTATCAGCATTAGAAAAATTAAAATATTTTTTCACTAATTCCCCAGAAACTCAAGATCATAACTGGTTTTTTACCATATTAACAAAATTGGGTTTTGATGAAAAAGTATTATACGAGTTTAACTCAACTGCTTATTTTGCGATGGGAATGCTTATATGTTTTATATTCATAATTATTATTCAAAATTCTATAAGAGGCCTTGTTAGATTTTCACAGCCTGTAACAAGGGTATAAATTATGGATTTAAATAAGTTATTAACAGACGAAGAAACTTCTGTAAATATTTCAGTAAATAATAATATAGAAGTTTCTTCAAATGAAGAAAATTTAGAATTATATAGTGATGAATATCCTTTCACATTATCTCTAAAAACCAGAAATTTTGAAAATGAAGCTGAATTAGCTAAATATGTTAAAAATTGCGAAAAATTAATTCGTGGAAGTCATGAATATAAATTATGGAGACAATATATTGTTGATGTCCTCGGTATAAATTCATGCATGATTACAAATGAATCCATGTCGGAAGTCACGGTTGAGGTTCATCATCACATTCCTTCATTATATACGATGGTTAAATGTATTATTAATAAAAAATTATCCAATGAAATAGAATTTTCAACTTTTGATATATGTTTAGATACTATCGAACTGCATTTTTTAAATAGAGTTGGTTATGCAGTTTTATTAAAAAGTATTCATGAAAAACATCATAATGGATATATGCCTATTCCTATAGAATCAATCAAAGGAAATTATTCTAGATTTTTAAGAGATTATACTCAATATATGGATGAGGATGATTTAAATTTTATAAATGAAAAATTGACTGTTCATGAGCATAATTGCAATTGGGCAAAAGATTCATATTTATCAAATAATTTTCAAGAAAAAATTGTAAACTCATGATAACGATTGATGAAGAATCTAGAAGAAGGGTTTTACACCCATTAAATTATGATAATTTGAGTGAGCGGTATGTAACTGAAAACGGATTATATTCTTTTACATCTCCATCTTTTTGGGCAATAGAAAAAAATTTATATTATTTGTTGTATAATTCTAAAAAAAATTGTTTGAACAAAAATATAAATATAAACCTGATTATTTATCTTTTGATGAATATGAAACAGTTGTATTGTCACCATTATTAATGAGAGTTAATAATATTTTTTCATGTGAAGATTTTGATATGGATTATGTTATTATTCCATCTTTATCAGCAATAATTGAAATGACTAATGATAAATTTCCAATTAAAGAAAAATCAGAATTAACTTCTGTGATATGGTGATATGTTATGAAAATATATGAAAAATATTTATCTGAAGTTTCTGCTAATATCACAATGGGTCAAGCGACCACTGGTTTAGGTTTCTCCGCAGCTTTTTTATTATTTAGAATCAATTCCTTAGTTAAAAATATATTTTCAAAAGAAGCAAGAAAATGCTCTACAATTATAGATCCAAAAGAAAAAAATTTATGTATGATTCGAGCAAAAATAACAAATTTAAATTTAGAAATAAAACAACTGAGATTATCTATTTCTAAATGTAAGGATATAAAGTGTAAGCAACAAATTTCGGAAAAAATAAAAAAGAAAACAGAACAACAACATGATAAAACAGAACAACTTAATAAATTAATAGGTTGATAATATGAAATTATATCAAGAGTTTTTAATTGAAAATAAACATTTGCACGAAATAGAACCATTAACAATAACAGCAATAGGTGTTGTTGGTGGTTTAGCTGTGTCTTTAACAAATATGATTTCAACTTTGTGGTTAAACACATTAAATTCAGCTGCAAAAAAATGTAATACTATAATAGATCCAAAAGAAAAAAGTGGATGTATGCTAAATATTAAAATTCAAGGTAAAAAACAAATAATTTCAAAATTACAAAGTAGTAAAGGAAATTGTAAAGGAAGTAGAAGTTGTATTGATAAAATCGATAAAAAAGTTGAATCTCAACAAAATGAATTAAAAACTTTAATAGATCAATTAAGATTTTTAAATAGACCAAGTGTAGTTAAACATAAGAATATTTAAGGAGTTTAAAATTATGAAAAATCTAACATCATTACAGATTTATTCAAAATATTATATTAATTTACAGGAAAAAATTTCTGTAAATGAAAAACGTCAAATTCATAAATTTATTGATAATGCATCTTCTCATCAATTAATAGCTTTATTGACTGAGGGTAAACTTCGGGCTGTAAAAACTATAGAAGAGACTTTATTAGAATCAAAATTAAATAAAAGTGGACTTGGTTTTTTATTAGAAATTAATATGGCTACTTTAAAAGCAACCGCTTCGTCAATGTCTGATTCTGCGACTGCGACTGCCAAAAAAGCATCAAAGTCTTCTTCTGAGTGGACAGATACTCAAATTAGAAAATTAACTACAATGGCTGATGATGGGCATATGCCTGAGATCAATAAACCGTTAGCTGCAATTCCTTTGGCTGCTCTTATCATGACCGTAGGATATGAAATATATAAGAAATATTTTGATAAAGTAAATCATGCTTGTAAAACCAAAACTGGAGCTGATAAAGTTGCATGTGTTAAAAAATTTAAAAATGATGCAATTAAAGCTCAAATTTCAGCTCTTTCAAAAAATAAATCTACTTGCAGTAAAAGTAAAAATCCAAAACGTTGTAGTGATGAAATAGTTAAAAAAATAACAAAATTGAAACAAAAATTAGCTTAATTAAAAAAAATAAAATAGGGGGAATAATTATGTGTAATAAACATGATTATTTCCCCTATTTTTTATCATGGTAAAAATTATGAATATAGTTAAGAAGAATTTTTCATTTTTAAAAAATATAGATAATATTTTAAATATTTCAAAAAATGAAATTGATAATAAAACAGATGAACTAAATATAAGAAATATGATGCGTTCTATTAAAATGATTGAAAACTCAATTCATCATTTTAGTAAAAATGCTATTTATAAAAATTTTAGTTCTTTAGAAGATAGTCAAAAAAATATTCATATTATAACCTCTGATTTATATCCTCTTGCCATAACATATAATAATCCTACTGATTCAATTATTTTAAATTTATCTTTTTATGATATAGATTCAATTACAAATTTATCTTCAAAACAAATATATTCTTCTTTAATATATGGAGAATGTTTTAGAAGATTAGTTACTAATAAATTTGATATGAAATTAAATTATGCGGAACCAATTATAAATTTTTTAGGAACTGTGTTTATTAGAATTTTTGGAAAAGAATTTGGTTTATTGGGTTCATTTAAAACTGAATTAGCTAAAGTTAAATTTTTATTATCTGCATATATTTATTGTTCTTTTTTTGGCTTAAAAGATAAAAATTTATATAGATATGCTTCATCTATATCCGGTTATGATTATAAAAATATTGAAGAACAATTATATAAATATGATTTTTTTAATATTGATGATTTTATAAAATCATTAAATGAATTAAATGCTATGAGAGGAATTACAAAATATAGTTTTGCATCAAAAATATTAAAATTTTTAGGTTTACATTTTTTATGTGCTCTTGAAGATTGTTCCAGATTTATGAGTTTAATCGCATCGTCATCTGTTAGTGGCTCAATATTAGTTCCATCATTTTTTTATAATTATAATAAAGATGCTTATAATAAAATATTAGATATATGTGAATCAATTTTTCTAAAAAAGGTGTGAATAAATTATGCAAGTAGAACATAAATATTATGGAATTTATAGAGCTCTTGTTGTGAACAATAAAGATCCTCAAAAAAATGGAAGAATTATTGTATGGGTTCCTGACGTAATGCCAGAAGTTTCTCAATCAGAAGGATTATGGGCACGTCCAGCGAATAATGTTATGGGCGGCAGAAATTCTGAATATGGATCTGAAAATAATTATTGCGGAAGTTGTTATATTCCAAAAAAAGGATCATATGTTTTTGTATTTTTTGAAAGTGGGAATATTTCAAATCCATGTTATATGAGTGCAGTAGATTTGGAAAATACAAAAGTTTTACCTGAAAATCAAACGGGTGGAAATTATGAAGAAAAATGGACAATATTTAAATCAACAAAAGGTCGATGTATAGTAATTTCAGATGATCCTGAAGATGAAAGATTGGAAATAACTGGTAAAAAAAGACAATTGGGTGGACCTCCGTCTGGAGATATTTCGTCAGTTTTTGCAATAGATGGAAATCAAACAACAATTTTATTAGATGAAAGACCCGGTCTTGAAAAAATATTAATACGAACGCATAAAGGCGATTATATAAATATTGATGTTGAAAATAGAAAATTAAATATAAAATTTAAAAGCGATATAAATATTGAAACAGAAGGAAATTTGAATTTAAAAGTTAAAGGTAATTTAGTTTCCGAAATTTCTGGAAATAAGTCTGAGGTCATAGCTGGGAATCATGATAAAATGGCTGGTGGAAATTCTAATGATACTATTTCTGGAAATATTAATATGAGAGGGGCTATTGTTGCAATAGATGGAAGCCCAAATGTTATTTTGAATTCAGGATCTGCGGCCTCAGCCTCAACATCAAATCCTGAACCACCAATAGGAGATAGATAAAATGTCCGGTCCTGTTGTTAGATTAAACGATTTATGTAGTGGGCATGATGGTTATCCTCCACGAAAGTCTATTGAATGTAGCCCAGATGTTATGTTTGAAGGAGATTGGGTTGTTCGGTATGGAGATAGATTAGAAAGTCATTGTAATACATCGGGTTCATGTCATGATGGAATTCATATTGGTCAACATGACACAATAGTAAATGGAAAAAGTATCCAAGTGGGTGGTGATCCTATAAGTTGTGGTTCGGTATGTGATGAATCATCATCAAATTCAATAAGTGGATGATATTATTATGATAAATTCAAGCATTCAATCTTTATTAATGAAAGATGTTGATACGAATATGAGAAATATTTCAAGAAATGTTGAAAAAATGACTCCTGATATTGATTCTATGAAAAATAATTTATCATCTTTTGTATGCACTGAAGAATCATTATTGACGAATAATTTAAATTCTGTTGAGGGGCAAGCATTGGGTTTAATTCCATCAGATTTTTCTAATTTACAAGGAGATATGCAATCTGCAATAAATGCTTGCAATTATTTAAAAAATAATCCTCTTTTAAATGATCCAATGAGATTTTTAAAACAAATTAGTGGTCAGTTTATGAATAATATTTTTAATATGTCTTTTGGTTTATCATCTTTACCAGAATTTGGATTAAGTTCTCAATTATTAAATTATCAAAATATTTTATCTGGTTTGGGATTGGACAAAATACTCCCTGGTTTAAATTCTATGATGTATTGTTTAGAATTACGTGGAGTTAATATGAGTTCATATGGAAGTGATATGGCTTCTATGATGAATGATTTACATGTCGATCCAAATGGTTTAATAGATTATCCATCATTGTATGGTTCTTCTGGTATGTCAACTTGTCAGCAAAATAATATGTATAGCACAATGGATAGAGTTGATAATGTAAAAAATGAAGTTAATAATTATACAAGTCAAGCTTTGACTCAAGCTTCTGTATGGATATAATTTTTTGAGGTTTATATGAATAAAAATATTTGTAAAAATTTACAAGAGTTTAAAGTTCCATTTAAACCATCTATGTTTCAAATAATGAGATTGCGACCTAAATGGTTAATAATTCATCATACTTATGAAATATACAAAGAACCTCAATCAAAAATAGATACTGTAAAATTTCAATTTCCGTTATTAAATAATGAAGTATTAAGATTAAAAACTGGGGATTTAAATTATCATTTTGTAATTGAAAAAATTGGTGAAGATTTTATCGCTATGGTTGGTCGCCCCAGATTTTTTTTATGTGAATGGCCTGATATACATCCGGATATAAATAATCGAGCAATTCATATTGGATTAATGGGAAATTTTACTTATCAAATTCCTGTTAAAAGATTATATGAAGTTTTAGCATATAGACTTTTAAATCCTTTATTAAAAGAATATGCTTTAAATACATCTAGGGTTAAATTACACAATGAGGTTTCTCTTGAAAAAAATGTAGAATGCCCTGGGGTATTTATTCAACCAGAAATAATACAAAGTATGATTAGAAAGTTTGTGATAAAATAAAAAAATAAGAACTATTCCCATATTTATTTTAAGTCAATATATATAACTATATGAGTTAAAAAAATAATCATTTTAATTTACCAAAAATTAAAATGATTGATTGGAGAAAAATATTTTTTTATTAATTTTTTAAAAGGAGAAAAGCGAATGATTGATTTTAAGAAAAGCGAAAATATTAAAGAATGCACTATTTTGAAGAATGGAGAAGAATTTATTAGTATAGAGTTATTAAGGAGTAGTATTACAAATAAATATTTTATTATTACAGATTTTATTAAAAGATTATCAGACTTTTTTTGTGAAAACGAAGAGTTTGATGATTGGTTGGAATATTTTGTATTAGAATATCAAAGAGATGAAGAGAATAGATACCAATTAATTGTAGATAATATTCCATTGATGAAATACTTTGTTAATGAATATTATGAACATTCTGGATTAGATTTTTCTCTTTTTGTGGATGAAACAAAATCTAAGAAAACATCAATTTTATTCAAAGCTGACGAAATTAAAAAAATAGTTATTCATTCAGGGTATTTGAAATTATATAGTTTAATTTCAAATTCAAATTTAAGAATTTCTGAAAAATTGCATAAATCAGTTTATAATTTATTTTTGTCTGAAGTTGATGATGAAATAATGCAAAAAATTTTTAATATTATTAAAACAAAAACTTATAAATATTCGCATACAGACAGTTATATGTGGGAATATTTATCAGTTGTAAGATGTAAAGGTATAGATTTACATATAATTGATATTTTCAATTTTATAATGAATTCAATTATAGTTATATGCGAAGAAGGAAGAAATCCAATTATATTTTTTACAACTGTGGTTGATGAAAGTATAAAATGGATTTTAAGATCTGTATATAAAACTACAGTTATATATGAAGATTCTATATCAACAGAATCTATCCAGAGTATGACTCTAAATAATTTAAAATCATATTCATATAATGATACATTTGCTAGATTGAAAAATATAGCATATCAAAATATATTTACAAAAATTGAAAAAAATTCATTAACAAGTGTTTTAAATGAATTAGAAAAAGATGAATATATTACAGATTTTCAAACTCGAATTAAAAGCATTGAATATATATCTCCAATATCCGAATATTTTATATATCCATTACTTTCAAAAGCAATGGATATACCATATAAACATTTTAAAACATTAAGCCCAGAATATTCAACAATTATTTCATATTTAATGCATGATATTTTTGTTTGTGTATTTAAAAATGATTATAAAAATATTATCGATTTAATGCTTTATTATCCAATAAATCCCCCGCCAATTTCAACTACATATAAGATAAAAGATATTCATAACTGCATCAATTATCAAAATTCTGTAAATAATTTTTATGGATTTAAAACTAAAATTTTATCTACGAATATTATGTCTAATTTAATAGGGCGTATTTCCAGAATAACATTTAAAAGTAGTATTAGTGGACAAAAAAATATTAATCATAATATTCAAAAAATAGAACCAGAATTAGTAAAATTTTTTACTAAATTTTGGGCGAATAATCTTAATTCAGAAATTTCAGAATTAAATAAATATATCAACCAATTGTTATAAAAAATAAGTATATGGAAATTATTTATCCTATATACTTATTTTTTTTGTTTATTTTTTTATTTTAGAGGAATATAAAATATGCTTTCATTTTTGAACATTAATCAATTTAAATTAGGGTTGAGTCCAGTAACTTCACCGTTGACTATTTTAAAAGGGAATGAATTTCATGATGAAGGATTATTTTCTGAAAGAATTTTTGGAGTTATGAATACCAAAGATCGTAGAGAAAAATTTTCATATATTGATTTAAATTGTAAAGTTATTCACCCATCAGCATATAATATATTAATGCGTCTTGATAGAAAAATTGAAAAATTTATATCTACAGAAAATAGTTATATTCTTGACCCAAATGGGATGTTACAAGAATCGACAGATGGAATAACTGGAATTAATGAATTTATAAAATTATTTCCATCAATAAAATTTAGAGGTGAAACTCCAGTTCGTGAAAAATTTGTAAAATTATTAAGAGATGAATTTAAAAAAGGATATTTATTTATAGATAGTATTCCGGTAATTCCATGTGATTTTAGACCTTTAACTTTAGATCCAGAAACAATGGAGTGGACACAAGATGCATTAAACGATATATATCAAAGTATTATAAAAAAGGCTTCTCAAATTAAAAAAATGTCATCTGGACCATTATATGATTTGATGAATTATGCAGTTCAGAAATCAATTATTGACCATGATAAATTTATCAGAACAAAAATAGAAAAAAAGCAAGGTTTAATACGTAGTAAAATGTTAGGAAAAAGAGTTGATTTTTCAGGAAGAGCTGTCATTACACCAAATCCAAAATTAAATAGTGATGAAATTGGGGTTCCATTTAGAATGGCGGTTTCGTTGTTTGAACCTTTTATAATACATATAATAATAAATTCTGGAAAAGTTAATAAAATAGATTTAATGAATGAAATAAAAAATTATATAAATTTGGATTTATCAAGTGATAGTTTATTAAGAATTTTAAAAGGAATAAAAGATGGAGATATTATTCCTGAAAAATTATATAAAATAATTTATGATGCAACAGAATTGGCTATGATAGATAGGGCAGTTATCATAAAACGTGACCCTGTACTTCATGCGCAATCATATTTAGGAATGAAACCAATATTACATTCAGGAAATACATTGTTATTAAATACATTAGTATGTCCTGCATTGAACGCTGATTTTGATGGCGACCAAATAGCAATATACCATCCATTAACAAAAGAATCACAAGATGAAATAAAAACAAAAATGATGAATGTTGTTTCGGGAACATCATCAAATGAATTTTCATCAGTTTTATCAAAAGAAATGTTAGTTGGATTATATTCAATTTCAAAAGAACTAAATATAAAAAATATACCAGAAGTTTATGTTAGCGATGAAGATTTGGAAAATATAAAAGATCCATATATTCCTGTAAAATATAGGAATATAAAAACTTCTGCAGGAAAAGCAATTATAAATAAATGTTTTCCAAATGATTATCCTTTTATAAATGTATTAGTAACAAAAAAAATTATACAAAAAGAAATTGAAAATGTTTATAGAATATATGGGCAAAATCAAGTTAAAAAAACAATGAATGATTTAAAAAATGTTGGTTTTAAATGGGCTTCTATTATTTCGCCAAATATGAGTCTTGAAGATTTAGAATTACCAAAAGAGATATATGCCTTAAAAAAAGATCTACAAAAAGCAACCCCAGATGAAGCTCAAGAAATTATTAATAAAGCCACAAAAATGGTATTAAAACATTTAGAAAATACTGGTCTTGGGGATTTGGCAAATTCTGGTGCAAGTAGAGGGGTTGGTCAATTAATGCAAATTTTATTTGCAAAAGGAATTATAACCGATACATCTGGAAATATATTGCCGGTTATTTCTTCATCTTTTTCTGATGGATTTTCTAATAAAGAATATTTTAATATGTCATCAATGGGTAGAAAAGGAATAATTGATAGAGTTATAAATACTGCCTCAACTGGTTATATGTCTCGAAAATTAGCATATATTTGTAATTCTGTTGAAATATCAACAAATATACAAGATTGTAAAACAAAAAAATTATTAGCGATAAAATTAACTGATAAAATAATTCCAAGATTAACAGGAAGATATATTTCGATAGATGGAAAATTAGAATTATTTGATGCAAAAAAATTTTCATCTGGAGATATTGTTTATATGAGATCACCAATTTTTTGTGAATCTAAAAAAATATGTTGGACTTGCTATGGGGAATTAATAAGAAGACATAAAACTCCTTATATTGGAATATTGGCAGCTCAAGTTATAGGTGAACGTGGAACACAATTGATTATGAGAAATTTTCATAACACGTCGATAACCTTAACGAAAATGAATATCTTGAAGGATTTGATTGATAATCATATGGAATAAAAAAGGAATTTTTATATGAGCGAATTTATTTGTAAAGAATGTCATTATGAAATAGGACATAAAACAGGAACTGAATGTTCAACTGGGAATTTAGCAAATAAAAAAGTTAACTTTTTGGAGTAGTATAATATGGTAACAGATCTATCTATTTATTTTAAACAAACAGAAAATTCATTAATAGCTCTATCCGATTGTATTTTAATCTTAGATATGTCTTATTATACTAAAGGTGAAAATTATATAAAAAATGATGCTAATATATGGGTCAAAAGTTTATTGAGTATTATGCAAGTTTCTCAAAATAAAAGTATTGATTTTATTTTAGATTATGCAGTTTCGATAAATACTGAAAATAAATTAATTGAGGAAGATGTTGATTTTATAGCAATTCAATATAAAGCTAATGATGCTATTTTAGAAGTTTCATCTGATCAAGGAGATGTTGCAAAACAAATAACATATGTTGAAAGATTGTTAGGTGGTTATGAAATTGTAAAAGATCCTAATCATTTATTAATGAAATTATTAAAAATTTATGGACCTCCAAATGCAAATTTTGATATTGTACATTTAGAAATTTTATTATCTCAAATTTTAAGAAATAAAGAAGATATTCAAAAATTGGCGAGATTAATAAAACCTTATAATCCTACACTGGTTAATATAAAAAAGACAGTTTTTTCAAGTAGTTTTATTCAAGGATTAGCTTTTGAAAATATCGGGGAAGCAATTAGAACGGGATTGATTCAAGATGATATAAATGAACCATCTATTATTGAAAAAATTGTAAGTGGTGAAGTTATAGAAAAAACAGTAAAAAAATAAATATTTATAATCTTAATGATGAAACATCATATAGTTATATATTTTGATTTTTATAAAATAAGGAAATAAAAATAATGATACTCTATAATAATTTTAAACCACTGATTCAGATAACTGATGCTATTAGATTTCTTCAAACATCATCAGAACCTTATATGATATCTTATTTTTCAGAAAATTCTAATTTTTTTGAAGATTATCCAAAATTACATATTTTAAGAAATGATATAAAAACTATAGTGACTACGTTTACAAAAATTCCATATACCACTATAGATAATACATTGAAAAAAAATATGCGAGATAAATATAAAATATATCTTTTTTCATCAAATCAAAAAATTCCATTAAATCAAAATTTTATTTTTGATTTATCTACATATTTAAATAAAATAGATTTAATGTTTAAACCATTAACTTATAGAAGTAGGAGTGGATTATTAATAAAAGATACAATATTATCTACATTTACATTATATCCAAATAATTATAAAAAAATATTATTATATGTGGTTGATTTAAATAAACCAGTTAAACAATTTATAAATTCTAAATTATATCTTTTATGGGAATTATTAAAAAGTGAAAATTTTAATTTTGATGATATGGTTTTTGCAACCATAAAAGAAGGAACTATCCGATACAGGTTGATTGTAAAAAATAGAGATTTTGATATTCAACGTCTTACTAATTTATTTAGAAATATAAAACATGAAGATTTATTTACTGATAATTCTGAAATTATAAATACAACAGCAAATAATATTGTTGATAAAGTAATACAAAAAGATCCATCAATCATTCAACCAGATAATGTTGATAATGTAAAAAAAACAGTTTTTAATTTTTTATCAAAGGATAAAAAAACATTAAAAAATATAATAGATAAAGATATTTCAGATAATACTTCTAAAAATATAGTTATTGCGTCAGTTATGTCAAATGTTAGTGGAGATATATCAAAATCAAAATCTTATGCAAAAAATATACCAAAGAATGAAAAAAAGTTAGAGATTAAAAAAATTGATAAAAATTTTGTTGATGAAATGTTGGTAGCAAAAAAAGAAAAATCTACAAGCGAATTAATAGACGTTAAAACATCAGATGTTGAAAAATTAGTTGATAATAAAACTCCGGAACATTTATTTGAAAAAAGAAAAAAAGATTTTAAAATAAATTTACAAAAAGATATTGAGTCATGTTTTGGAGTTCTTGAAAAAAAGGATATTCCTTTAAAAATTTTTAAAATTGAAATTATTGAAAATAGTTCTAAAAATAATGAAATTGAAAAATCTGATATATCAACAGTTAAAACAATTTTAGTAGATAAAAATAATAAAAAACATATAATTTTAATAGATATTCCAAAAATTGATGAACACGGAACATTTAGAATAAATGGCAATAAAAAATGTTTAGTAAATCAAATAGTTTTATGCCCAATTACATTTCCTAAAATATATGATTCAAAATTTGAAAGCGCTTATTCTCAATTTCATATTTATAGCAAACATTTACGAAATGATATTTTTTTAGAAATTTTTATTGGGTCATATATGTTACCATTAGGCCTTTTATGCTTTTATGCCTTTGGTATGGACGAAACTTTGAATAAATATAGAATTTCTAAATCATTCTCAAATAAGAATATAAAAAATACCTATTCTATGAAAATAGATAATAATAAATTTATTATCTTACAACCAAGCAATCCAAATGATGATATGCAAAATCAATTTTGTAGATCATTATCAAGAATTGATTTTTCAAAATTTGATATTCCAACAGAAGATTTTGGAAGTAAAGATTATTTTACGAAAATTTTAATAGCCATGACTGGTAGAGTCAATTCTACTTATTTAATTCAAAGTATGATTGATAATATCGTGGATCCTATTGTTAAACAAATTTTGATAAATAAACATCAACCATATGAAATAGATGGTATTATTCATTATATGTGCGAAAATGTTGTAAAAGGAATAAAACAAGCACGAAATGATATTTCAAATCAAAGAATAAAAAACTCGGAAGTTATTTCACATCTTATTTTAAAACAAATTTTAGCTGCTCACACAGAATATAAAGAAAAATATTTATCTGGAAATAAAGAAGCAAAATTAGAAATTTCTAGAAAAAAATTAATGTCTGAATTTTTACAAACAGAAATTGTAACAGAGATGGAATATGCGAATCCAATAGAAGAAATGTCTTCAATGACTCGTGTTACACCTGTTGGTAAGAAGGTTGGGGGTATACCCGACAAGGGGGCCATAACCGATGAGGGAAGAGATATCCATCCAAGCATGTATGGGAATATAGATCCTCTTGACACACCAGAAGGGGGGAATGTGGGCATTGTCCAACATTTAACCGTTGATGCTTATATAACTTCAAGCCGTGGTTTATTTTTAGATAAAAAATATGAAGATGGAGAAAATACTGGTTTATTATCTACTTCATCTGTAATGACTCCATTTATAGAATCATGTGATGGCCCTCGTGTAATGTTTGCTGCAAATCAAGCACGACAAGCAGTCCCATTGAAAAATCCAGAACCTCCTGTTATTCAAACAGGATATGAGTCTTTATTAACAAATTCTTTAAGTGATTCATTTGTTAAAAAATCAAAATGTGATGGAAAAGTTACAAATATATCAGAAACATCAATAACTATAAAATGTGATAATAATAAAAACAATATCATAGATATTTCTCCAGTTCATTTAAAATCTGGTTCTGGAAAGAATACTTTGAGTATATTCAATCCAACTGTTAAAATTGGAGATAATATAAAACAAAATAAAATTGTTGCAGAAGGAAGTTGTATAAAAGATGGAACAATTTCTATGGGTAAAAATTTATGTATGGCATTTATGATATACCAAGGCTATAATTTTGAAGATGGGATTGTTATAAGTGAAAGTTTACAAAAATCTGAAAAATTAACTTCTTTACATGGAATTGTTGAAGAAATTATTATTGATGAAAGTGATAGAATTTTAGAAATTGCTAATTTAGGAGATACAACTAAAAAAGGCGATATTTTAATAAGAAAGACAATTGGAAAAATTGAAGATTTAATTGGTATAGATCCTGATGAAAATACTGATATTTCTTCTGGGCAATTAATAAGAAAATCCCAAGGTGGAGTTATTAGAGATATAGAAGTTTTTTCAAATATGTCTTTACAAAAATATCCTTTCATAAAACATTTAGTCGAAAGAACAAATAAACGATACAATGTTTCTGAAGATGAAAAGTTTATGATTCGGGGAATTAAAATAAATGGAATATTGATAAAATTTCATATAGAGCAAGAACTTCATATCGGAATTGGCGATAAGATGACCAATAGATATGGAGCAAAGGGAATTATTTCCCTTATTGAAAAAGATGAAAATATGCCTATAACTCCTTGGGGTGATAGAGTTGAGATTATTACAAATCCCATCGGTATTATTAATCGTATGAATATGGGTCAGTTATTTGAATTATATATGGGACTTATAAGTAGATTTTTAAGTATAAAAATTTTAAAATTAAATAATAGAATACAGGTGACTGATTTATTAACAAAAGTATATACGATATTAGACCCAGATCCTAAAAAAGAATTTAGTAAAAGATTCATAGCAAATTTTGTAAAATTGAATGATAAGAATTATAACGAATTTTTAATTCAAATAAAAAAATCAAGATTTGTAAATATTATTGTTAGTCAATTTAAATCTCCAAAAAGACAAGCAATAATGGCTGCTTTAAAATTTCTTGGTTTAAAAAATGGTTATAAATTGAAATTGCCGGAATATAACACAACAACTTTAAATGATGTCCCAGTTGGGTATGAATATTGGTTAAAATTGGAACATATTGGAAGCGAGAAAATTTCTTCCAGGAGCACGGGTCCAATGATTGGTAAAGTTCTACAACCAACTGCAGGAAAGAAGAAAATGGGTGGACAAAGAGTTGGTGAGTTGGATACATATTCTCTATTATCATATGGATGTAATAATTTATTAGCAGAATTATTTGGTCCGTTATCTGATGATCAATTAACAAAAAATGAAATAATTAGCGAAATTATACAATCAGGAAATGGATATTATAAGCAGTCTTCTGATAGTCCATCTAAAAATTTATTAAATGCTTATATGAAAGCATTGTGTTTGGAAAAAAGATAATTTTACATAAGAATCAATATATTTTATTAGGAACATAATAATGAAAAATGCAGAATTACTCTTGAGTGGTATGGATCAAGAAATTGAAGAAATGGATGATGAGGAACAATATTCAAAAACTGAAATATCAAATAATTATGATATACAAAGTGTTGCTGATTGTATAAACACTAAAAGTTTTAAAGTAATATGGAATATGTGTATTGAAAAAATTAAAAAATTAGAAATTGAAGATCAAAGAAATTTTTGTTATAAATTAGTTTCTAAAATAAAAGATATTTATAATATTGATATAATTGATAAAAATCCAATATATGAGATGACAGATTTTAAATATTTATATGATACAATATATTTTATAGAATGTGATATTATTGATTTTTTGGCTAATTTTTTTAAAATTTTAAAAGTAGATATAATGACAAATGATTTAACTGGGTTATTTTATAATAATTTCAACTTAATTGAAGGATATATAACTTATCTAAAAAAGAATCAATCTTATTTAAAAAATAAGATTTTATCAAAAATGTTATTAACATATAATAAAGAAGAAATGTCACAATTACTTGAAAGAAGATATTCTGAGAATAAAATGGAAATTTTATTGAAAATCAATAATTTTGAATGATGGGGAAATTGATGAATTTTTGTGAAATGTGTGGGTTAGAATTTAAAACTTTGCGAGGATTAGGTACTCATATCGGCATGAAACATATCATTAGAAAAGAAATTATAACACCATTTAAATGCGAAATTTGTGAAAAAGAGTTTGAAACAATAAAGGGTTTAAAAGTTCATATTGGCATACTTCATACCAATCGACCTTATAAAAAAGAAATTATAAAAGAATTTAAATGTGGAATTTGTGAAAGAGAATTTGAAAAATTAAATGGTTTATCAAATCATATTAGTCAATCTCATAAAAATGAAATAACCTTAGAAGAATATTATTTGAAATATATTGGTGAAAAAGGTAAATGCAAAGAATGTGGAAAAGATTCACGGTTTATGGGTTTAACATTAGGATATCAAATATTTTGTAGTATTTCATGTTCAAGTAAAAATGTAGATACTCAAAATAAATCCAAAGAAACATATATGAAAAAACAGGATATATATTTCCATCTCAAAATCCTGAAGTAAAAGAAAAAAGAAAGAAATATATATGAAAAAAATAAAATATAAAATTTGTGAAAAGAAAATTATAACGCCATATAAATGTGAGATATGCGAAAATGAATTTAAAACATTACGGGGATTAAAAACTCATATTAGTCAATTTCATAAAAGTGAAATTATAAAAAAATTTAAATGTGAAATATGTGAACATGAATTTGAAACATTAAATGGATTAAAAATTCATATTAGTCAATTTCATAAAAGTGAAATTATAAAAAAATTTAAATGTGAAATATGTGAACATGAATTTATAAATATTAAAGCTTTAGCTATACATATTGTAAAAGTCCATAAAATAAAAAGCGAAGAATATTATTTGAAATTTATTGGCGAAAAAGGTAAATGTGTTGAATGTGGAAAAGATACAAGATTTAATAATTTGCGAGTTGGATATATTAAATTTTGTAGCAACAAATGTTCTTCAAATAATTTTGAAAATTTAGAAAGAAGAAAAGAAACAATATTAAAAAATAATAATAATAGTTATCATGATTTAACCATGTCTGAATATCAAGAAATATATCCAGACATGGTTAAATGTGAAATTTGTGGAAAAATATGTTTAAATTTTTAAATTTAAGTATTCATATTGGAAAAAGACATAAAATAAAAAGCGAAGAATATTATTTGAAATTTATTGGCGAAAAAGGTAAATGTGTTGAATGTGGAAAAGATGTGAAATTTGGTAATTTACGAGTTGGATATATTAAATTTTGTAGCAACAAATGTTCTTCAAATAATTTTGAAAATTTGGAAAAAAGAAAAGAATCTATATTAAGAAATAATAAAGGGATACATCCAAGCAAAACAACTTATCAAAAATTAAAAGACAGATATCCAATGCTTATAGAAGTTGAAGAATTAAAGGAAGGAGCCAATGGTACAATATTAGCCCATTGTAAAAACTCAAATTGTAAAAATTCAAAAGAGAATGGCGGGTATTTCGAACCAACAATATATCAATTGGGTTGGAGAAAAGATGGGATTAATGGTCATGACACAGCTTATTTATATTGTTGTGAAGAGTGTAAACATGCATGCCCATTATATCATAAATCTGCTGCCGCACTCCATAA
>FUWD012853285.1_pt1 | contig 22372 bp, 34 predicted proteins | sample 1063281 | NCBI WGS metagenome assembly FUWD01 (sample SAMEA79048168, study PRJEB19326) | metagenome | biome: marine | reverse complement strand
GTCGACGACGGACCGAAGCCCGGCGCTCTCGCGCCGGACTCGGCTGCTCTCGCTAGGCGTTGTTGTGCGCGTCGTAGATCTCGCTGACGGCGCGCTCTCGCGCTTCGTCCAGTATGTCCTCGACTCGGATCTGAACTTTGCTGGCTGCGGCCTCGAACTGCGCCGGGGTCATCGCCTCCTCGGGCTCGTCGAAGTCCGAGACGATGAGGTCGTCTGCGGTGATGATCAGCGAGACGACCTGCTGGTCCTGGTCCTCGATCTGCTGAAGTCGAGCGATGAGCTCTCGTAGTGTTGTCTGTTCCATGTGTCTGTGTCCTTCTGTCGTTCTGGCACTCGAGCCGGTCGACTCGAGCGTTTGGTGCATGGTTCAATTATAGCAACAGGGTACGACGTTAGTCCTCGTCTGGATAGTTGGCCTCGACGAACTCTTCGTACTCGCTAACCACCTTCTCGACGAGATCTTCGGGCACGTCCTGCACCCAGCCCTGCTCGACGCCGTGGACGAACTTCTCCCAGGCTGCGAGATTGCTCGGGGTGTCGAGGAGATCGTCCTGGCTGACGAAGATCGCCACTACCTGCTCGTCGTCAGAGAAGCGGTTTTCGATGTGCTTGATCAGTTCTGCTTTGGTCATGTTCGTTGCGTCCTTTGCTTGTACCCTGGTTCGCCAGGTCGTTCGAGCGCTCTTGCTCATGGTTTCAATTATAGCAAGTGGGCACGACGTTGGAGAGCTATTCGGCGCGTTTGAGCGCAACGAAACGGCAACGACGGATCGCCGCAGCGGCGTCGAGCCGGCAGCGGTGGGATGGGGTCAGTCTTCCGTGTAGGGCTCGACGGTCGGTCCGGCACACGGAACACAGAAGAACCAGCAGCCGTGCTCGTCCAGGGCGATGACGTACCGGTAGAAGCGCTTCCGCGCGTGTCCCACCACCGCCTCGCAGCGCTCGCAGGAGTCGTCCGCTCCGGGTAGGTCGAGTCCGACGAGGTCGGCAGCGTGCTCGTCCTGCTCCGTCTCGATTACGTGCAGTTCAACAGATCTGATGGTCATCCGTCCAGCCTACCCCGTCTCCGTGTAGTTGATCCGGGCAAGAGTTGACCCCGGCGACCGTCTGGTCGACCGGGGTCAGTTCCGCGTATCCGGGCCGTCTCGCTAGCCGAGCGCCCGTCGAGCGTCCGCGAGCTTGCGCTCCGCTTCCGCCAACCGGGCCGTCAGCACGACGGTACGCTCCTGGACGAGTTGCTCGACCAGTAGTTCGATGGACGATACCGGGCCGCTGGTGCTCGGTACCGGGCCGCTCGCGTCCTGGATCACTCCGGTGGACACGTTGAAGACCGGCAGCGTGACCGCGGTGTCGTGCGGCGGCTTCGGACGGTTCTTCGAGCCCGGTGGACGTCCGCGGCGCTTGCTCTTCGGCTTGCGCGGCTTCCGCTGGTCCGAGTTGGCCAGGAACACGCCCGGTACGACTACGCGCTCCGTGCGGGCCGGCGGCGTGTGGACGCCCGGCAGCCTGGCGGCGTAGACCGCGGCGGGCAGGCCGCTGGCTGGTCGGCCACCGGCGCGCAGCTCGCGCTCCTCGAGCGTCTCAACGCGGGTGACGACGTGTCCGCTGTTCACCAGCTCGGTGAGCAGGGCGCGGACCAGGCTGCCGTCGAACGACTTGTAGCCGTCGGCCAGGCCGTTCTGCACCGCCAGCTCGCGGACCTCGCGGGCCGTCAGTGGCTGTTCGAGCCCGAGCAGCAGCTCGAGGACCAGTCCGCGTACCACTGCGTGGTTGTCGGACTTCTCCTTGAGGTGCGCTACGAAGCCTGGGTTGTTGGGGTTGCCGCGCGGGTTGCCCCGGCGCGTCTGAAACAGTGAGGTGATGCTGCCTGTCATGGCGTCCTTTCGATAACGGGCCGCTCCCGGTGAGTGGTCCTACTAACGATTATAGCGTGCCGGTGGGACAAACGGACGCGTTTTGTGCAGATCTCTGGATTTTTTTTCGAGGAGACGACCCCGGCAGCTCCGTCTGAACGGCGTCGAGGCCGGCGGGCACGCGCGCCCGGGTGCGCGAGCCGTCTTTCCGTGTAGGCCCGAGGTCACACGGAACACAGACCGCAGAACCGTGCCGGCAGGCCGGGGTCCGTCGCGACTCCGTCGAGGCGGAGTCCGATGCCGGGGCGTTCTTCCGTGTAGACCGGGGTCACACGGAAACTCCGGCCCCATCCCGTACTCACCGTCGGAGCTCCGTCGAGGCGGATCTGGAATGTCGCACCCCCGCGGTATGGGTTCTGCGGTCCGTCGAGCCCGTCGGCAGCCGAGCTCCGTCGCGGGGTCGCGCTAGGCGTCCGTCGAGCTACTCGGCGCGGAACAGGCCGCTGGCCTGGGCGAGCCGCCTGACCGTGAAGTCGTCCGGCAGGCCGCTGGCGTCCGCGCCCAGCCTTCCGTGTGTCCGCTGGAAGCGGGCCGTCGCGGAGCGGGTCCGCGAGCAGTAGGCTCCGCGGTCGCGCGTCCGCAGCCCGGCGCAGGCCGCGAGGGCGTCCTGGAAGAGCTCCGTCGCACGTCCGCGCCTCCCGGTGGTCAGGTGGGCGACCGTCACCAGGGGCAGGCCGTCCGTCGGCGGGCCGTCGGCAGGCCGCCGCTCCGTGTAGTCCGGTCGGCAGAAGGCGAGCACGTCCGTCCCGTGTCGGGTCCGCTCGTACACCCCCACGCCGCCGTTCGACCGGGGCAGGCCGCTGGGCACCGCTCCCTCGATCGCACGGAAGGTCGAGTCCGTCGCCCAGCGGGAGACGTCCGCGACCACGCCGACGTGGGGCTGGCCCACGCCGCCGTCCGCCGCGAAGGCGTAGAAGACCAGGTCGCCCGGCTCCGGGCGCAGCACCTGGCGTCCGTCCGCGAGCAGCGCGGCCAGGCCGCCCGTCGTGGAGGCGCAGCTCGGCAGCTCCAGGCCGCTCTTCCGTGCACACCAGTCGACCAGCATCCCGTTCCAGGGCGGGCCGACGTACCGGGCCGCCTCCCCGTAGACCGTCGAGCCGTCCGGGCGCGGCGTGTAGCCGAGCTCCGCTCGGACCGCGTCGATCCAGGCCGTCCGTCGCGTCTCGTTCCTCCGTGTAAACATCAGTCCGTCTCGGGCTCCGGCAGCGCGCAGTCGCAGTCGTCCGGGTAGGACCCGTCCGCGAGCTCCGTCTCGAGCTCCGTCGCGACCCGGGCCGCCTCGGCAGCCCGCTGGGTCAGCCGGACGTGCTCGAGCCGTGTCTGGGCGCTGGCCACGTCTCCGTGTAGCGCGTCCGCCAGCCGTCGGGCAGCCCGGGCCGCTCCGTGTAGCGCGCCGCTCATCGTCCGTCCGCCTCTCCGTGTGGTCCCTCGGTGGAACCCTGGACCTCCGGTAGAGGCTTGGGGTCGTCCGTCGGGCCGTCCGTCTCGTCGACCACGACCTCCGCGTCCACGATCCGGGCGTCTCCGTGTAGTCGGGCCGCCGTCTCGACGGCTCCGCGGGCGAGCCGCTCCAGGCGCTCCGCGATGACGGAGGCCGCCGGGCGGACGTCGACGTTGACCGTCGTGTCGATCTCCACGCCGCCGCGCACGCCGGCCCTGTCGAGGATCTCCGTGCTGGCCTTCAGCTTCACCGGCTCGGACTCCGCGTTGTACATGAGGTCCTCGAGCACGTCGACCGCGTAGGGAGCGGCCTGGGTCAGGCGCATCCGGGCCCGCTCGATGTCGTCGCCGGGCTTGTTCCGTGTAGAGCGCAGGTGGACGCGGCACAGGCCGTCGTCGTTCGGGCGTCCGCTGGACCACAGCATGCAGCGCAGGCCGTCCTCCTTGACGGTCCGGCAGCGGTGGGGCAGGGCCGCGGGCTTGCGCTTGGCGCTCTTCGGGCCGCCCGCCTCCTGCTCCGCGAGCCAGACGCGGGTGGCGCCGATGACCCAGGGCGGGACGAGGTAGTCGGTCTTCTCCTCGGCTATCAGGTCCAGGCCGGTGAGGTAGTCGGAGTTCTTGTTGTCGGGGTCGACCATGATCGGGCGCTTCTCCGCGAGGGAGAGCAGCCGGCGCTGGACCTGCATGTTCTGGGAGCGGGCCGCGATGAGCCCGGTGGGCACGCCGTTGGCCGCGTAGACCGGGTCCCAGCCGAGCTTGGCCGAGCGCAGGACGGAGCGGTTCTCGAAGGAGTCGAGGCAGATGCCGCGCTCGACCTCGTCGATGCCGAGCTCGCCCAGGTCGGGGCGCAGGTTGATGGGCGAGTCGATCTGTATGATCGGTTCCTCGTCCGGGGCAGCGCCCAGGGGTAGCGGTGAGTCGCTCATGGTTCTCCGTCCGTGTGGTTGGGGACGGACCGGAGGCGCGAGGGGAGAGGCTGGCCTCCGGCCCGCCGCTTACCAGTTTACGGCGGTCCGGAAGATTTTATTCAGCGTGCCGAGCCTCCGAGGTACCCTTTTGGCCCGTGTAGAAACAGTTTTCTACTCCGAGTCCTCAGACGGTGCCTCGTCGGTCGGTTCTTCAACCTTCTTGGGAGCTCTGGTTCGAGCGGTCTTTCGGACCGTCGAAGACTCCGGTCGCGGGACCTCTACCTGCACCGGCGTCCAGTCGGCGTTGCAGGGACAGGGGCAGATCCACAGGCTGTCGAAGTAGGCGATCTCGTGGACGCACTTCTGGTGGAAGTGTCTGGCCCACTCGAAGGTGTCGGCGTCGTGGCACCAGCCACAGGGGATCGACTTCACCTTGACGGTCCGGGTTCCCCACCAGTCGGCCGGGTTGTCGGGCGCGGTCTTGGCCATCAGCGACCTCCCGAGTCGGCAGCGAGCGACAGGGCCACGAGCGCGGTCAGGGCCAGCAGCCAGGTCAGGACCTCGAGCTCGCGGTGGTGCGAGGCCAGGAAGTTCGCCGCTCGACGCAGGTCGCTCCTCAGTCGGGTCCAGGTCTGGTCGTTTCGGTGCGGCGACAGTCGTCCCCGACGCCAGTAGTCTCGGCTCACTCGTTCGCCTCCGTCTTCGGTGTGTAGTTTCGCTTCGGTCGACTCTTGACCCGTCGCTTGGTCACGTGGGCACGACAGGCGTCCAGGTCCACGAAGTATGGCGCTCCCCGTCCGCGGGCCATGGTCGTGTAGTAGCGTGTCAGGATCCCACGCTGCGCCCACCGGTTGATGGTCGAGCGGTCCAGTCCCAGCACGACCGCTACTTCGTTCGGGTGGCGTAGGTCCAGGTCGCCGAAGCTCAGGGACTCGGAGCCCTCGGCACGAGCGACCACCGGGCGCTGGCGTCTGGTCTGACCGACGCGCTGAACGTGCATGAGTATCTGGGCTTCGGCGACCAGCGCCTCCCAGTCGTAGTCCGTCTCCGTCTCCACGACGGCGCTCTGTCTCGGGCTCACCTAGACCTCCTCGCGGCAGGCTCGGCAGAGCAGGGCGTCGTACCCGGTCGGCGAGTGCACGGCGGCTCCTCGCTGCGTCACGGGCACCGGCGCTACGGGTCCCTCGGTCTTACAGCGGTCGCACTTGGGCTCGATCAGCCACTCGACCGTGTGCTCGGCGGCCAGCGCCGCCTGGAGTCCACGCGTCAGGGCGTGCTCGGGTCCGGCTCCCTCGGTCTTGCGCAGGAACGTCCTCGTGTCCGAGGTCTCCAGCACCGGTCGGTCCTTCTTGCACGGGCAGTCCATCTTGGACGGCTTGCAGTAGACGATCCCCGCGACCACCGTGTGTCGGGTCATCGGGTGTCCACAGGCGCAGATGCGACCGTCTCGGTGTCGTCCAGACCGGGCCAGCAGCTTCTCGTCCGCCGCGACCGCCTCCTCGAGCGTGAAGTCGAAGCGGGCGAACGGACCGCCGGTCTCGTTCTCGTTGTTCGTCATGTGTCTCCTCTCGGCCCTCGGGCCTCCGTCTCAGTCTATCGTGAACGACCACAGAAGTAAACCACTACTCCGGACCAGTAGACCACTCGGCAATTATACGAGCAACCACCACCAGGAGCCAGCAACTAAAAACAGACTAAAAACCATGTATCGGTGTATGGCAACTAATTTTCCTGTAGGGCTACATGCACACGCATACGCGTACTGTAAAATTAGTTCTCATTCATCATTCATAGTATAGTCTTATAGTCATACTACGGCCTTTTGCACGTCGACCCGACTCGTTTCCCCACAGTATCTTTACCATAGCGCTCTTTCCCCTCTTCCTCTTCTCCGCCCTCTTCTCTTCCAAAGAGGCCTGAAAATTGCCGATCTCGCCCCCTCTTCTCCCACCTCCACCGCCCGGCAGTCCACGGCGAAACGTACTTAGTCGTTCGTTTCTATACGTTGCGACCGCTCCCGGCAGCGCTCCCGACGACCCGGACGTTCCCCCACGCCCACGGTCGCGGACGGCGATCCGACCTACAATTGACGAGTGAGCAAGCACGCCCAGGCCCAGCACGACCGAGCGGTCGAGAGACTGACGCTCTGCTCGCTGGTCCTCGAGGAGGTCCGAGAGCAGCTGGTTCTCGACCCCGACCCGGACCGACGCGCCGAGCTGCTCCTCACGACGGAGGACCTCGCGGCCAACGTCATCGAGCTGACCGACCGGGTCCGAGACTTCGTCTGGAACCTGCCGACGCTCGCTCCCTTCTACGACCCGTCGACGCCGATCGAGGACCCGTACGCCTACGAGCTGCGACCCGAGAACGACGACGACGACGACGACACCGACTACTAGCTACTAGAACAGGAACACACACCGAATGCTCCGCCCGACACAGGGCGAGGGAGAGCGTCCGAGCAGAACAGGAAGAGCACCGGGTCTGGTGACCGCGGTGCTCGTTGTCCTGTCCCCGGTCCTGATGGCCGAGGCGGCAGGTGCCGCTACTTCTTCCTCTTGTCCGTCGGTGTCTGGTCTCGCTGCTGACGCGCGGCAGCTCTCAGCCCTAGGCCTACCGCTACGAACAGCGACAGCAGCATTCCCAGACCGACGCCCATCAGCAGGCTTCCCGGGTCAATACTCAGAACGATCATGGTCGTCTCCTCTCTACGCCAACCCTACCGCGGACGCCCTCGAGAGTAAACTGGCCGAGGCGCGCGAGGACCTTACCGCCGCCCAGACCGCCCAGTCTTCCGCCCAGTCCGACCTCGCCGTCGCCGAGTCCACCCTGGTCGCCGCTCAGTCTCGGCTGCCCGACGCGTCCGCCGCCGTCACGGCCGCCCAGTCTCGGGTCGACGCTGCTCGGTCGGCCCTGACCGCCGCCCGCTCGGTCGACGCCGCCGCCGCCGCTCGACTGACCTCGGCGAACGCCGCACTGGCCTCGGCTCGCGCTGCTCTGACCGCCGCCCAGACCGCCGCTCAGACCGCCACCGCCACGGTCTCCGACACCTCGGCCCTGCTGGCTGCCGCCCGGACCAACACGGCCAACGCCCGGTCCGCGGTCGCGATCGCCAGCACCGGTCTGGCCTCCGCCCAGGCTGCCTACGCCTCGTCGTCCGTCCCGAACCCCGCCTACGTGGCCCCGACCTACCAGGTCCAGCCGACCACCTACCAGGTGCCGGACGCCAACTTCATGACCGGCGCCCCGTGGGTCGGCGACGGCTCGGGTCAGAGCGGACAGCCGGAGGTCCACCCCGGACACCTGCACTTCTCCTACGTCGCGACCGAGGTCTACCAGGACATCTCGATCAGTCCGCGCGCCGTCGCCGACTACACCTACACCGTCTCGGTCTGGAACCAGGACCAGAACTCGGTCGGACAAGGCCAGGTCGCAGACCAGTACGGTCTCGGTCTCGTCTTCTACGACGCCGACGACAACGTCGTTCACCAGGACTCGATGCTCTCCACCGAGGTGCACGGCTGGCGCGACGTCACCGTTCAGGGCACCAACCCGAACCCAGAGACTCCGGTCGCCAGAGTGAGGATCGTCGTCGCCGGTGTCGACAACGGCTTCTGGTCCGGCACCTACGGACCGGCGATGATGAACGTTCGACTCCAGCTCGGCTGGATCACCGGCGCCACACAGGCGGCCACCGCGACGGGAACGGTCTCGGTAGACGTCGGCGAGGGCGGCGAGGCCACGTTTGTCGCCCCCAACGGCGGCGTCTTCGTGTCGAGCAGCCTTCGCTACGAGTCCTACAGCAACCCGTCCTGCGGAGCTGACGTCACTCCAAACAACCTAGGTGGCAACACCGTTCAACTCGTGGCGGACAACTCGGTCTGGGGTGACACCTGCGGCGGCGAGGTCAAGCACCTCGTCGGCACGCTCACCTACTCGTCCGCCGAGCCGCAGTTCATCCGCGACGCCTCGCTGCTGTCGGTCGTCGCCGCTCGCCAGTCGGACCTGGACGCCGCGCTGACGGCGCTGTCCGCCGCCGAGTCCGCCGAGAGCACGGCGCAGTCCGCCGTCGCCGCCACCACGTCGTCCGCCGTCTCCGCCGCCGCTTCAGTGGTCACCGCCCAGAACAACGTCGACGTCGCCGAGAACGCCGTCGAGTCCGCCACCGCGGACGCCGACGCCGCTCAGGACGCGCTGAGCGCTGCCGAGTCCGTCGACGACGACGCGTCCTCCGACCTCGAGTCCGCCGTCGAGGAGCGGTCGTCCGTCGAGGACGAGGTCTCCGACGCCGCCGACGCCGTCACCGACGCGCAGTCCGCGTTGACCACCGCCGCCTCTGCCGTCACCGCCGCCCAGCGCGCGGTCACCGCCGCCGAGACCGCCCTCGCCAACCTGCCGACTCCGACGCCAACACCTACACCGACTCCGACTCCGACTCCGACGCCGGAGCCAGAGCCGGAGGTCGACCCGACCGAGCTGACCGAGGAGGAGGTCACCGCGCTGGTCGAGGAGGCCACCGCCACCCTCGAGACCGCGGAGCAGGGCTCGCCCGCCTACGAGGCGGCGCTCGAGCAGCTGGCCGTCGCGGCCCAGGCCGACGACCCACAGGTTCCCGAGGCGCTGGCGGCGATCCCGCTCCTCGGCGACGCGGCCGGCGCCGTCCTCGAGGCCTTCAACGACCTCGGCAACGTCGGTGCCGACATGGCGCCCGCCGTTCGAGAAGACGCCGAAAAGGTGGTGGTCGGTGCCGTCATCGTCACCCAGGTGGCCACCCAGGCTGCCACCATGGCCGCCCAGACGGCCGCTGGAGCCGCGACCGTGGCTGCCGCTGCTGCAAGTACGTCCGCTCCGTCCGGAGGCTCCGGTGGAGGTTCCGCGGGAGGCGGCGGCGCTCGAAGGGTCAACAACTAACTATGCAAGTACAGAGAAGAAAGAGCACTAAATGAAGAAGTTTCTAAACGACCTGATAGGTCAGATCTGGACGCTGCTCGGCATGTTCGTGGCGTGGCTCGTCCTGGAGGGTTCTGCGAAGACCATCGTGGGCTACGCCATCATGGGCAGCCTCGGTGTCTGGATGATCACGTTCGGACTGCGCAACGCCGCGGACGACGACAACGAAAAGGGAGAAGAGTAAATGCTACGTCAATGGCTAGCCTACATCAAGTACTACAACCAGCCGCGCAGCAAGGACCTGGCCGAGCTGGCCCTGGCCTCGGCGCACGCCTACTTTGCCGAACCGCGGCCACGTCCGAGTGGCTACACGCAGCGAGCCATCGAGTTTCAGGCGTACCAGCGTGGGTTCATGAATGCTTACCGTCATGCCTACGCCAAGACACAACTCGAGTCACACAACTAGCTCACACCTTCTTTAGTGCGCTCAGCACCGCTGCCAGTGGCACCACACCGGCGTGCGAGCGCAGGTCCTTCTGTCCGTAGGCCACGTAGACCTCGTCGTCGCGTATTGCCAGCCCGGAGGCGTACTCGATGCCGCTGAGGTCAAAGTAGAACGAGTCGGTCATTGCCGTCAGTACGCCGCGCGACGAGTACCGGGCAAACCGGTGAGAGTACACTCTGAACGTGCCGCGACGGTAGCTGAAGGACGTCTGGTCGTAGCGCGGCTCTCCCTTGACGTTCCAAGTCTCGTGCACGACCGCCAGGTAGCCGCCGTCGGGTAGGACTACCAGGTTCGACGTCCCGCGAAGTCTTGTGATCTCCGGGCTGCTCTCTCGCACCTGCACGACCGAGTCGTTCACCACCACCGACGTAGGGCCGTAGACAAACTCAAACTCGGCGTTGGACGACGCGGCCATCCAGTTCTTCTCCACCGCCTCGTCGGTGACGTCACTCCACAGCTTTACAAACTTGGCCTCCGTCGGCGACAGCAGCTCAAACGTGGCGACCCTCGGCTGTGGGCAGTGCTCGCGCTCCTTTACCACGGCGGTAAAGTGCCACCGTCCGTCTCTCTCGTACAGCTTTGCGTCCTCTACGCCTCTGACCAGTGGAAACGGCGCGTTCAGTATGTGCACCTGTCGCAGGTTCTGCGGTCGTAACTCGGCGTCTAGTTCGGAGAAGTAGAGTCTGTTCTGTACTCTGCTGCCACAGGTGAGGGTCACGTGGCCAAACCACGGGTCGTACACGTAGTTGCTCGACCTAAAGAGTCCAAACCAGCGACCGTCGTCGTCCAACGCTATCGACGGGTTGAACGCCGACCACTCTCGCACCTCGGAGTCGACCAGTCTGCGCGTTCGCCAGGTTCTACCGCCCAGGTCTGCAAAGGAGTTTAGGTTCACAGTGCATTCTAACGTCTACCTGCACGTCGTAAAATACAGGTGTAACTAACACAGGAGAGCCACATGGCGAAAGCACAGTACCCGATCGACGGGAAGCTAGGTAAGGACTTCAAGGTCACCAGCCTGATGGGTATGCGTATCCACCCGGTCACCAAGGAGAAAAAGCACCACAACGGAACCGACATCTGGTCAAAGCACGAACCGTGCTGGATCGAGGCGCCCTACGACGCCAAGGTAGTCTTTGCCGGTCCGTCTAAGTTGAAGAAGAAGGACGGCGAGCCGGACGGCTTCGGCTACTACGTCCAGCTCCTCATGAAGATCGACGGCAAGTTCTACGTCTCGAACTTCGCGCACATGCAGAAGGACTCCATCAAGGTAAAGGTCGGTCAGAAGATCGAGGCCGGCACCCCGCTCGGCAAGATGGGCACCTCGGGCATGTCGACCGGCAAGCACCTCCACTGGGAGCTGCAGCTCGGCAAGACCTACGCCTGGAACAACGTCGGCAAGAACTTCATCGAGCCGATCGCGTTCTTCAAGGCGCTCATCGCCAAGGAAGCGGCCATCGCGACCGCCGGAGTCGTGGCCACCGCCGACGACCCGGTAGCACCGGCACCCGAGCACAACGAGGCACAGGCTGACGCGGTAGAGGCAGCGCGCGTCGCGGCCAAGGTACCGGCACCGGCAGCGCCCAAGGCGGCAGCACCGGCGGCGGCAAAGCCCGTCCTGAAGGGCGAGCTGAAGAAGGGCGCCAAGAACGGCTACGTAAAGTACATGCAGAAGGCGCTCGGAGTTCCGGTCACCGGAACCTTCGACGATGTCACGGTCAAGGCCGTGGTCGCACTGCAGAAGAAGAGTGGTCTGAAGGCAGACGGAATCGTCGGACCTCTGACCTGGGGTAAGCTAAACTAACCCACCCATAAAGAAGGCCCCGAGCTAGCGCTCGGGGTCATTCTTTTTCCGGGTCCAGCTCGACGACCGAGTACTCGTTCAGGTCTAGGCGTTGCAGCTGTCCGCCGCTGTTCTGTACGTACAAGACGGTGCCGCGGTCGCCCACCTCCACGTACTTGATCTTTCCGGAGAGCTCGGGAGTGAGACAAGGGCAGGTCGGACTCAGCGCGACGACGCTGCGACCCACCAGGTCCAGGTCCAGTCTCATGCCAACGGTCAGCTTGCTCACGCGTCAATTGTAGAGCTGTCGCGGTGTGGCTATCTGGTGTAGTGCGAGCACGCCACCATCAGGGCGGTGCACACGTGCGCCGGACCGAACCCCGGCGTGAAGCGCTTGGTCACGCGGTAGCCGTCCGGCCACATTCGCGCCAGCTCGGAGGTGGGGATCCCGTCTACGCCGTTGACCACGTCGTGCTTGTTTACCCAGCGCGGGATCTCGTCGCTTGCGCCCTGACGGCGACGATAGTACCACTCGAGCTCTCGCTTGCTGTCGACGCAGTTGATCCCCTCGACTCCGAGGTCGTCCAGCAGTGCTGCCCACTGCCGGGTCGGCTCGTCGTTGTCCGCCAGCTGCGCCAGTGTCTTCCGGTTGCGGTCGACGTAGTCGTGCAGCGCTCGGCTGTCGACGTGCTGCTTTGTAACGCGGTGGTAGGCCGGTGCGGAGTAGCAGCTCACGATGCAGCTTTCCCACTTGTCGGTTATCCAGAGGGTACGGTCCGCCTCCGGCGAGTGCGGGTTGTAGCTCATCGCGAGCGTGAGGCCCGCTGCTCTCGCCTCCGCGGCCAGGACGGCGTAGCTCACTCGCAAGCTGGAGTCGAGCGTAAACCAGCCACGCTCGTCGGTGTAGGTCACCGCGCCGTCCAGCTCGGTCTTGACTACGTCGTAACTCACTTGAGCCCCTCTAGCAGTATCCACCAGGCTGTTTTGTAGATCGGACAGCTGCCGCACTTGATGCTGCCAGAGCTAAACCACGGCGGCACGTCCCAGCCGTCGTCGTACGCCTGCTTGGCGGTGCCCACCTTCTCCAGAGCGCACACCTCGCAGGTCCACGTGGCAACGTTGGTCTCCGCCCACGCCACGCGCTTGTTCCAGTCTTCTTGCTCGCTCACTTGTTTTTTCTCCTGATGCGTTCAACTAAATAGTCAGCAAAATCATGCCTAATGGCACATCTCTCCGAGTGTGTCATCCCATGTTCGTGAGTCTTTTCGATTAGGGCAACAATCTCTAGCTCACGCTCAGCCCTGCCGAACTCGTAAGCATACTCAGGGTTCTTCATGTTTTCTGCGTGGTCTGTATCAAAGGCGCTCATTTGTTCTCTCCCTTGATAAGAGCAATGCCCATAGTTAGCAACCGCCTAGTTTCAGCGTTTTCGGCTTTGTTGAATAGTTCTTCTAGCAGTTTGATAGCGCGTTCTTCGGCTAAGCGCTCTCCGTGGCACACCGGGCACACGTCGTCGTCTACGTTTGTAAAGTCCCATCCGTGCACGTCACAGACATAGTAGGTGCTGTACTCGGCTGCTACCTCGCGTTTACGATTAGTCACTTGTCTTTCTGTCTCTCTGTTTCTCGTTAGTCTGTGGTCAGGTACTCGAGCAGGTCCGGGTTGTCGCGCAGCAGCATGACGATCGGCTCTTGCACCAGACCGATGAAGTAGTGTTCCCACTCGTCGTGGTTCTCGCTCTTGTCGTTGCGCTCGCTCTGGCTGAACGTGAAGATCATCGCGTGCAGCAGTTCGTGCATCAAGAACGAGCGCTTGCGCGCCAGCGGTAGCTCTACGCTGAGGCAGATCAGGTTCGACGCGTTGAGGGTGTAAGCGTGCGAGTCGCTCAGTCCGCCGTCCTCGCCCGGAGTGCGCTCGACTATCCGGTACACCTGTGAGCCCACCGTCACGGCGGTGGGTAGTACCGGCGAGGGCTTCTTTGCCGTGGTCATCGTGTCTCCTTCGGTTGGACTTTTACTATAGCGTAGACTGCTCCGCCGGTGGAGCGGCGGTCTCGTCCGCGGTTCTTGAAGAGTGTCGGTTTTGTACGATAGTTATCGCCTGCATGAGGCCCGGCCAGTAGGCCGACTCCATGGTCTTCGGTAGCACTGCCTTCAGCTCGGCCAGGGTCTCTTCGCGCTCGCGCAGTCGCCCCTCGAAGAGCAGTATCTCCAGGGTAGCGATCTGCACGTCGGTCATCTTGCTGAGGTCGATCGGCAGGACTGTGTAGTCCGGTGTCTGCTCGTCGGTGGTCTTGGTGGTCTTCTTGTTCTTCGCCATTCTGTCTTCTCTTTTCTGCTACTGCGTTGTGTCGGTCTGCGCGTCGTCGCCTCTGAGAAACGCTATCAGCGACCGAGAGTTGAAGTGGTCACGGTAGATGAACACTTCGGGCTCCAGCTCCAGGGCGGAACGGTGCTCTTCTACCCACCTGACCACGCGCTCGCGCTCCGCCAGCTGCGTCAGTGGCTCCGCCGCTATCTGCGCTTCTACTATCAGGCGAGCGATGTCGTCTAGTTCCCACTGCTTGCCCTGCATCGTCGTCGACCACTTGCGCAGCAGCTCGGTCATTCGGTCCATCGGTGTGGTCAACGTGGGTCCTTCCAGCTGTAGGGCAGCGCCGCCACCGTCTTGCGGTTCGGGTCGCGGCTGGCGTTGAACACTCGCATTCTCGCGCCGGACTTCGTCGTGGCCTTTGCCACGCGTACGTGCTTCTGGTACTCGCAGAGCGTGTGCTCCAGCTCGCGTCCGTTGAAGCCGACCGGCGCGCCGTAGACCAGCGGCAGCGACTCGCTGGCGAAGGTCTGTCGTATTTCGTCGAGCACTCGCTCGCTGTTTCCCTGGCCCGTCTCGGCGCAGTAGGCCGCGCCGCGCTTGGCACCGGGACCGTAGGACGGCGTGAACAGCTTCTCGGCGTCGCCGCCGTGCAGCTCGTCCACCGGTCCGCCGATCCAGGTGAGGTCCATGGTCAGCTGGTCGCTCAGGAAGTTGCCGATGCTGTAGAGCTCCTTGGTCTTCTTGCGCACCTCGCGACCGTCTCCGGCGCGCAGCGCTTCCGCCACCTCGTCGGCCAGCGGCTGCAGTCTGTCGTTCTGCGCCTCGTCGCACAGCTGCTCCAGGCTGGGGCAGCGGATGTAGGCGCCGGTGAAGTTTCCCTCGCGCTTCTTCAGGAAGGTGTGCAGCTTCTTGCCGTTCGCGAACGCCGCCTCGAGGGTGCCGAACTCGTCCAGCATCGCCTCGTTGGTCTCGATCTTGTTGAACAGCCTAAACCTCACCGTGTCCGCCACCTGCTTTGACAGGTCGTCACCCGGTTGCTGTACTGTGTTGAAGAGGTATACGCTGTTGCGGTCCAGCTCTCGCCAGAGGTTGGTGAAGTGGTACGGCGTGATCGCCGACGCCGCCTCGTCCAGCGGGTAGGTCTCGGCTCCGTAGGTCTTGGCCAGCCACACTCGGTGGCGCAGGCGTGCGAACTCGGTGACCGGCAGTACGCCGTTTCGCAGGTCTTCGTGCGTCATGGTTGCTCTCTAGGTTGGAAGTTCTATCATAGCAGGTCTAGGTCTGCTGTCTACGCTCTTTTTTGCGCTTTTCTCGGTAGCAGGCTGGGCACACGCTGCCGGTAAACCTTATGCGGTGCGTACGACACGGGTACGACCACGGACGTCTAGGCGTCAACGTAGTCCTCTCGGTTGTCGATCAGGTACTCGCGGTCGCCGATGAGCTTTCCCTGGTGCGGACGTGCCTGGCCGAGCAGTGCCTCGCGGGCCATCGTGGCGATCCAGGTGCCGGCCGGGACGGTGATGCCCTTGCCGAACCAGCGGCTGCGGCTCTTGGGCTGCGTGTACGGTGTTACCTGCCAGTCGTCTCCGAAGCCGGTGATGCGCGCGACCTCGCGCAGCGTCAGTAGTCTAGGCTGCGTCGGGTGCACGTAGCGCTCCGGCGCGTCGCCGACGATCACCTTGCAGGTGGCGTCGTACCTCAGTCGCACGGCGGTGTAGCTGCCCTTGACGCGCTTGTCGTTCGCGTCCAGCTCTACGTCTGGGTGTCTGTCGCCCACCACGTTGGCGCGCTCACCCTGAGCCCAGTCGCCCTTCTCGGCGAGCACTCTAAGTCGTGCACCCCTCGGGGTCGGCAGCGGCTGGTGCCCCTCGACGTCGCCCAGCTGGACGGTCTCGAGGTCGCCGATGGCGTCGCGCAGCGTCTTCGCCGTTCTGCGCGTCAGTGTGACGCCGAACGGTACTCGCGCCGCGACCCAGAAGTAGCGCGGGCGGTTCTGTGCGCCACCGAGGTCTGCGACGTCGTGCAGCACGTGGTACAGCGTGTACTGCTCGCCGGTTCCCTGCTCCAGCAGGTCACGCAGGTGCAGCATTAGTTCGCGTCCGTCGTAGTAGGCAGCCTGCACCGACTCGAAGATCGCGATCAGCGGACTGCACTTGGCGGCGTAGTTGGCGAAGTCGTACATGCAGCTCTTCTGCTCGTCGAGCCACTCCTGGTCTCGCGACGTGGTGGTCAGTCGCGAGAAGCCCGAGCACGGTGGGTTGCCGAACACCAGACTCGCCTTGACCGGCGTCCAGCTGTCTGCCGGTCCGTCCTCGGCCGTCCAGTTGTTGCCGAGCACGGCGCGGTTGCCCTCCATGACGGCGGTGCCGAACGCGCCCGCCTGTTCGCGCTTGGCGAGCAGGGTGAAGCCAGACTTGACCACGCCGTAGGCGAAGCCGCCCGCGAAGGACTGGCAGTCCACGGCGGTCAGGGGTGGCGTCTGTAGTTCGTTGTTTGACATGTTCAGTACTCTATCATTACTTCTGGTCGTCGGGAGCCAGCCCGTCGACTATGTTCTTCACGGTGGTGGGGTGCCACTTCCTGCCGTTCTGGGTCGGTATTCCGTCCCGGTTCAGCCTGTCCGCTATCTTCTTGTACGAACTGCCCGAGGCCCGCAAAGTCAGGATCTGGTCCTTGACCTCGTCCGGCGTCTTGTTCCTGGGACCCATGTCCACGCCCCAGACTACGCCGCGCTTGCGACGGTCGGCGTGTACGTCCCGCTGGCGCTCGGCGATGATGCCTCGCTCCATCTCGGCCAGGGCGGACATGATGGTCACCACGAAGCGACCCTGGTAGGTCGCGGTGTCCAGGTTGAGGTCCAGCATGATCAGTCGCCACTTGTAGGTGTTGGCCCGGTCGACGATCGACAGAAAGTCCTTGGTCGAGCGCGCCAGTCGGTCGATGCGCGTCACGTAGAGCGCCTGCGCCTCACCGGCGTCCAGACGCCTCAGCGCCTCGGTCAGTGCCGGTCTGCCCGAGATGGACTTTCCCGAGCGACCCTCCTCGCGGACCAGCTCCACGTCAACGAAGCCGTTGAAGGCTGCCGCCGCCAGCATCTGGCGCTCCTGGATCTCCAGTGACACGCCGTCGTTGACCTGCAGCTGCGTGGACACGCGCGCGTACAGCAGCGCCTTGCCCTGGTCTGGTATCTCGTCTATGCTCACGCGCGGCTCTCCCCGTAGTAAAAGTTACTAACAGGTGTCTATTGTATAGAGCTAAACCTAAGTCTATACGGCGCAGATCCTTGGTGCGACTGACGTGTAGCTTGGTGGACCCGAGGGGACTCGAACCCCTGACCCCCTGCATGCCATGCAGGTGCGCTACCAGCTGCGCCACGGGCCCGCTGGTCTACTTCTTGGTGACCAGACGACGCTTGATGGCGTCGAACATCTTTGGACGCTTCTTGAACGCCTTCTCGTTCTTGCGGTCGCTGTTGCCGTCGGTCTTCTTTCCCGGACCGCCGCCCTTGCCTTTTGCCATGTGTCTCTCCTAGTGTTGGGTTGGTCAAACTCTACCACGTAAAGACTGACCGACGACCGCTCTGGCGGTCGCCGGTAGTCGAGGGTCGAGTGGCCACCCTAACCTCGGCACAGGTTGCACAGGTCCTGGGGCCAGAGCCCTGCTGCACGACCAATCCAGAACTTGAAAGAACTGGAGTCTTCGTGGTCAGGTGCTGACTAGGCACCCACCACCGACCCTGCACTCTTCCACACCTCCGGGTCGGAGCACTGTTGCAGGTCTTTTACCCGCTAACGGCTTTTGTCTGCCGATTCACAACTTTCGGGGTGACGACCTACACCACCATTCAAGCAGGTGATCCGCTAGCGAGGAGTCACTCTCACCGTGGACTAGCGGGGAATCGAACCCCGGTCCTGTCGTTCGTACTGTGCTCTTCTACATGCTTAGGCTCTACCAGCCACGGGTACTGCACACCGTGTTTTAGGACGACGGTGCCACCAGTCCGTTCCGCTCGCGCGGCTTGGTGTTCTACTTACTTGAGACCTGACTGCCCAGCTAGAACTACTGCTTTGTCAGGGGCCGAAGCGTTGTAGTCAGACTACGCGGCTAGAGCGAATGCAGAACGTGAGTTTGCACTTATTGTTTTGCCACACTTTGAGAGTGCGTGACGGGTCTCTGCATGCTTCTTCACAGGATCAGACGACAGTCGAAACCGGTCTAGCCCTAGAGCGCCCGGTCTCCCGGGCACTACTCAATGATAGCACACTGTACGCACACTTTTACACTATTTTCATAATTCTTTTAGACTATGATAGAACTAGTTGCACGACAACCCACTACAAGAAGGAGCGACACATCGCATGAAAGACCAGCTACTCGCTGACTACGCAGACCAACTTCGACCGCTGATGACCCTGGCCAAGCGCGCCTACGGGTCCAGGGCAAACGTCTCACCGGCGCACCAGGCTAGCCAGGAGTACACCCGCCTCCTGGTCGAGTACCACTCGAAGGGCGGCAGCCTGCTCGCGCTGGCCAAGGAGCTGGACGTGGCCTACGCCGGCCTCCGCCGCCGTGTGGTGACCGCCGGCGTGCCGGTGGCTCCCAACCGAGCTCACAGCGCGGCGACCCCGGACGAGATCGCCGAGGCCGTCGAGCGCGTTCAACTGGCCAGACGCACCGGGACCGACAGCTACCACCGACAGCTGTTGACCGAGTACGAGTCGGGCATCTCGCTCGGCAAGCTGGCCGCGGGCCTCGGTCTCAGCGGCTCGAACCCGCTGTACTACGGCGTGCAGAAGGCTCGACTGAGCCGGTAGCCAGCGCAAAGTAAAAAGCCCCCGACTCTCGTCAGGGGCTTTTCTACTTGTTCGCTAGTTGAGCTTCTTGGTCTTAGCGACCTCCGCTTCTGCCGATGAGGCAAAAGCCGTGTTGATCTCATCTTCGTCCAGTGAGCCGTCTACTACGTAGGCACGGGCTAGGGACTCGGCCACTTCCATAACGCCCACGAAGGCCGCCACTAGGGCCGACTGCCAGAGCGCAACTCCAGCGATCGAGCCAGCAGCTAGAACGCCGCTGACCTTTAGTATCACAAGCGCGATGGTGCGCTTGAAAATCTTCTTTGCAATTTCCATTTTGTTCTCCCGAGGATAGAGGAATAGAGCCTCTCTCCCAGGCAGTTCAATTTTACCACCTAATTGGTACGGCTAGTTTTGCCCTTCTTCGGTCCCCGTAGACGACGGCGCTCGCGCTCTGTGAACCCGCCCCAGATCCCGGCGGTGTCGTGCTGCAGGGCGTACTCGAGGCAGGCCATCTGTACCGGACAGGCGTTGCAGATAGCCTTGGCCCCGCGCTCGTTCTCGTAGCGCCTACCGACGCCCTCACTGCCCACACCGTCCATGGGGAAGAACGCGTCCGGGTCGCTCTCGGCGCACGGCGGCGTCACGTTGACCAGGAACGGTAGGAAGCTCAGCGTCGAGAGGTCGGGTTCTTTGGGCATTGTTGGCGGTCTCTTTCGTCGTACGGTGGTCTATTCTACCCCGTCGACCAGTCCGTTCAACATGTCCAGTCTAAACCCCGACCAGTCGATGTCACCGGCGACCACGATCGGCGCGGAGCGGTAGCCCTTCTCAGCGATGAGCGGCAGTATCTCCGGGCTGTCCGCGATCATCCGCGACTCAAACTCCACGCCCTTCAGCGTGAGGAAGCGCTTGGTCTGCTCGCACTGGACGCAGTTGGGGTTGCTGTAGACTACGACCGCCATTACTTCTGGTTCTCCACGATCAGCTTGATCTCGCAGGCGTCGGTGGTGCAGTAGGCATCACCGATGGCGTCAGCCGCCATGCCCGCGTACACCCCGGTCAGTGAGATCGGAAACAGACTCTGGGTCGCGGCCTCGTACTCTTCCTCGGTGATCTGGGTGTACGGCATCTGCGGGTAGGTGTGGTTGCCCGACGGCAAGAATGACACGGTCTTCAACTGACCGTCGTACATGTGCAGCACCGTGCCGACGTGCTGTGCCTCGGTCTCTGGGTCGAACGACACGGTCACCGAGACCGAGTTGTCGGACCAGTAGCGCTGTGCTGTGGCGGCCAGAGCCATCTTCTCGAAGATCGACACGTCGCGCTCGGCACGCTCGGCCTCCGACTTGATTGGGAAGAACACGACCGACGTGGTGTCTGGGCTCTCCGACGCCGGCTCAACGCGGTAGTTGGCCATCTTGAACAGCGGCAGCATCGGGTCGCCGTTGCTGAAGCGAATAGCGCGCATGAAGTACTTGCCGCCCGGGGTCCAGTGCACGCCCGGCGACTCACCGGCCAGGATCGACACGGTGCCCGACGGCTTTACGGTCGTGGTCTTGATCGACTCGCGCACACCCAGCCACTCCGAGTAGGTCACGTCGTAGTTCTTGACCACGGCGTAGCCCTGGTCGAGCCACTCGCGCAGCACCGGCAGTCCCTTGTTGTCGGCAAAGTTTGCCACCCCCGAGACCGAGGTACCAATGCGGCGGTTGCGCTGCATGATTGCGTTGGTCTCCTCCCAGTGAGTCGGGAGCAGGGTCACGGTCTTGGCGTAGAGGTAGGCGAACTTGAGGGTGCGCTTGAAGTCGTCCAGCGAGTCGTGGCGGTTCAGGTAGGTCTCGACCAGCGTGCACATCTCAAACGACTCGAGCGACTGCTCGGCGCACGGGTTGTAGCCCGCGATGCGCCAGTCCTTGTTGTTGACCGGGTCGGCCAGACGACCGTACTTGCGGCTCATGTCCATCCAGATAACACCCGGCTCACCGTTGCGAGCGATGCCGTCCACGATCGGGTCAAAGTCGGTGCCGACCTCCACCGCGACCGAGTTGTTCGACATCCAGGCCCAGCCCGGCGCCTCGGGGTCGTACGAGTTGCGCTCCGGAAAGCGCTCGGCGTTCTTGAGGTCTAGGAAGTCCTGGTCGTCGATGCGGCCGATGAGCAGCTCAGCGCTGCGGCGAACGTTGCCCGAGACCACGCACACGCCGATCAGGTTGCCGATGTCGGCGACGTCCCTGCGGGTGAGCTTCTCGCCAGCGCGTCCGGTGAACAGACCGTGCACGTAGTTGTGCAGGCGCATCAGCGGCTCGGGACCGGCGGCGGTACCGCCGAAGGTCTTGATCGGCTCACCGGCGGCGCGGATCTCGGAGTAGTCGAACACCGGACGAGGCTGTCCCGGCTTCAGGTAGTAGTTGACCAGCAACGACATCGACTCGACCCACCCCTCGCGGGTGTCGGCAATCTTTACGGTCATGGCGTCCTTCTCGGCCGCCTCGTAGATGGTGAAGTCCTTGTCCGCGCCCTTGTCGTCAAAGCCCACGCCCACGCCCAGCATGCTGGCCTCCATGAGGAACCGGAACGGCTTGGCCGGGTCGGCCTTGGTCATCTCCAGCGTAGAGACGAAAGCACAGTTCTGCAGCGCCGCCGAGTTCTTCTGTTCGTTGACGATCGGGGTTCCCATGACCCAGAGGCCGCGACCGGGTGGAGTCCACTTCAGGTGGAACAGACGGTCGAAAAACTCGCGCGCCGAGGACTGGGCCTTGGCGTCGTTCCACGGTAGACGACGGGTCTTGCACTCGTCCTTCTGGATCGAGTAGGTACCGTTGGTCACTCGCTCGCAGACGTCTACCCAGGTCTCCTTGGTGTCGTCCGGCTTCTTGCGAGAGTAGGTGCGCAGGAAGGTGATCTCTCCCACCGAGTTGCCGGCGGCGTCGCGGTAGCCAAACGGCGACTGCTTTCCGCGGTACTCGCTCACGAAGTCGTCGGACAGTTTGAAGGAGAGTGAGGTCATCTTTATACCGCTTCTGTTGTTTGGGGGTTGGCAAAGCAGGGGTCTGCTGAGGTGGGGATAGATAAAGATTATAGGTCGGTTTGGCCCAGGCGTCTAGTCGTCCGTCACGTGCACCATACTGCCACAAAAGAGGCGCCTCGCAAACCAATGTACAATTGAGACCGAGTATCTTACACCTAAAAGGGACAGTAGACATGACATCTGGCGTAGCGGGGCTGTACAACATCGTCGCCGACCAGGGCGCAGCGTTTACGCGTACCTTCAAGTGGAGAGACCCGGCAAACAAGCCCATACAGCTGACCGGCTACACCGGTCGGATGCAGGTTAGACCGTCCATCGAGAGCGAAGACGTAGTGTTGGAGCTGACCACCGAGAACGGTCGCATGGAGCTCGGCGAGACTACCGGAGACGTGGTCGTCTACGTGGACACGACGACGATGACCAACATCGAGTCAGACCGCTACGTGTACGACCTGGAGCTGGTAGCGCCGAACGGCATCGACGTGCACAAACTGGTACACGGCAACTTCGTAGTCAGAGCAGAGGTAACTAGGTAATGGCAGACGACGTACCCAGCAGCGTGGTGACCGGCTCCAGAGTTCGGTCCATCTCGATCGCGGCTGCCGGACCACAGGGCGCGCGAGGTCCAGCCGGAACAACCGGCCCAGCCGGACCAGCGGGACCGACCGGAGCGACCGGCCCAGCCGGCGAGCCGGGAGCGGCGGGCATCGCCGCGGAGGAAGTAGCGGCACTGGTCAGCTACACGCACACGCAAAGTGTGCCGTCGTCCAGCTGGACGATAGCGCACGACCTAGGT
>FUWD012865115.1_pt1 | contig 22374 bp, 24 predicted proteins | sample 1063281 | NCBI WGS metagenome assembly FUWD01 (sample SAMEA79048168, study PRJEB19326) | metagenome | biome: marine | reverse complement strand
ACCGGGTCTTAAATTTTTTGTAACTTCTAAATTATTATGATCTCTACATTTTCGATTATATACATAAGGTATTCCATTTTTTTTTGCTTTTTCTTTTTGTTCTTTTATTTCTTCTTCTGAACAGTAACATTTATAAGCAAAACCTTTTTTTAAAAGTTTTTCCGCTATCTCTTTATGCTGTTTAATCTTTTCTGATTGAATATATTCCTTATCATCGTGCCTTATTCCAATCCATTGCAATGATTGGATAATTTGGTTTTTATATTCTTCTTTTGATCTTTCTTTGTCTGTGTCTTCGATTCTTAAATAAAATTTCCCCTTACTATTTTTTGAAAATAACCAATTAAAAAGAGCTGTTCTGACTCCGCCTATATGCAGCGGTCCAGTAGGAGATGGAGCAAACCTTGTTGCCACGAAACTCATAAACAATTACTAGACTATTTTATTGAAAGTTTCTATACAAAGATACTAATACACCTTGAATTTTTACTCTATCAGGTCCAAAAATTTTTGTTTCATATCTTTTGTTTGCACTTTCAAGAGCTATAACTTTGCCTTTTTTTCTTATTCTTTTTAACATTGCCTCATGATCGTCTATTAAAGCAACTACTATTTGCCCGTTGTCAGCAGTATTAGTTTTTCTAACAACTACTGTATCACCGTCGTTGATTCCAGCTTCAATCATTGAGTCTCCTGAAATTTTTAGACCAAAATGCTCTCCGTTCTTACCTAACGTTTCTGGAAGGATTATTCTACTAACCTCGTTTTGTATTGCTTCAATTGCCGTACCAGCCGCAATTTTACCTAATACAGGCACTTCATCTATGCTTATTTTTTTTATTATTATTATCCAGTCCACCTTTAATTACGCTTGGTGAGAAAGAATTATAAATATCATGAGCACTTGCGGTTTCAGGCAGTTTCAAAACTTCCAGTGCTCTAGCTTTATGAGCAAGCCTTCTTATAAAACCTCTTTCTTCTAAAGCTGATATCAATCTATGGATTCCTGATTTTGATTTTAAATTTAACGAGTTTTTCATTTCTTCATAAGAAGGTGAAATACCCGCAGATCTTATTTTTTTATTTATAAATAAAAGCAGATTTTTTTGTTTTTTTGTTAGCATATAGAACAAATATCGTACATTTAATGTTCTACAAAAGTTCTTTTAATTACACAATAGGTTAAAAGTTAACAAAATAAGGGTTTATTTAATCAAAGAATTGAGAAAATAGAGTTTTTATCCAAGTTCTTTAGAAGCGATTCACCAACTAAAAAGGTTTTAATCTTGGTTTTTTTATAACTTCCAAAAAATCTTCTTTTGTTTTAAATCCACTTTCAGAAATCAAAGGTCCTTTGTGATCGACCAAAATATCATGAATATCAAAAGTTGTATTTATGTCAGTTTTTAAAGTTTTGAGATTTCTATTATTAATTCCAATTAAAGCATCTTCAAATTTTAGAGAATTTTTCGCTTCATCTTTAGTATGAATCTCAACAATCACTGACATATTTAATTTTAAAGCATCCTCATATAACTGATTAGCCATTTTTCCAGTAATACCTGCAAGAATTATTAAAATTGCATCGGCTCCATAACTTTTTGCAAGATGAACTTGGAATGGATCAATAAAAAAATCTTTACACAAGATAGGCAAATTTATTTTTTGTTTAATTTTATGTATATGAATTAAATCACCTTGAAAAAAGTCCTCTTCAGCAAGAACAGATAAGCAAGTTGCTTTATTTTCATAATATTTTTTTGCTATATCAACAGGATTATAATCTTGAACAATTATACCAGCAGAAGGGCTCGCTTTTTTAATTTCAGCGATAAGTGAAATTTTATTGTTAACAATATTATTTTCAATTTTTTCTTTAAAATTAATAAAAGTACTATTTTCCTTAATTTTTTCTTTTAAAGATTCAATTGAAATTATTTTTTTTAACTCATTTAATTTTTGTTTTTTTTTGTTGATTATTTTATTTAGACTATTTTCAACCATTTTGAATAGTTTTTAAATGTTCGTAGGCTTTTCCACTTAATATATGTTCTTTTGCATTTTGATATGCATCTATGAATTTAGTATGATTTTCTGAAACAATAAGACCGGCAGCAGCATTTAAGCAAACAGCTTTTGAAAAATCGTTGTCATCACCTTTAAAGATATCAATTATTTTATTTGCGTTAAATTCAGCATTATCACCCAATAAGTTCTCAAATTTACCTGAATTTATTTTTAAATCTTGTGGGTCAATTATAATTTCAGAAGTTTTATTACCTTTTATTTGTATAACGTTTGTTTTAGCATAAGGTGATATTTCATCCAAACCATCTTCACTATTTACAATCCAAGCAAATTTAATATTGAGATTTTTTAAACCATCGCCAAATATCTTAAGTAATTTTTTATCAAACACACCCACAACCTGTCTTTGGACAAGCGCAGGGCTACTTAAAGGTCCAATCATATTAAATATAGTTCTTTTTCCAATTTTTTTTCTTGTTGGACCAACATATTTCATTGCACTGTGATAATTGGGAGCAAACATAAAACCAAAATTATATGTATTGATTTGATTTTCAACATCCTTAGGCTCTAAATTTATTTTTATTTTTAATTTTTCCAGAACATCGCCGGATCCACATTTAGATGAAACAGCTTTGTTACCATGCTTAGCAATTTTAATACCCATACTTGCCAACAACAAAGCTGAAGCTGTAGAAATGTTTAGAGTATTTTTACCATCTCCACCAGTTCCGCATGTGTCGATACAATTATTAACATTAACTCTTTTAGATTTATTTCTTAGAACATATACCCCGCCAGCTATTTCATTAGATACTTCACCTTTTGATGATAATAGGGTTAAAAAGCTAAATATTTCATCATCCGAAGCTTTGCCATTCATTAAAATTTCAAAAGCGGCTTTACTTTCTTCGAATGTTAAATCCTGTTTCTTGTATAATTTTTCTAAAAATATTTTCATCACTGTTTGTACTTAATAAAATTTTTTAATATTTTTAAACCCATTGGAGTTTTAATACTTTCAGGGTGAAATTGAACTCCATGAATATTGTATTTATTATGCATAATTCCCATAATTATTTTATCTTTTGTTTCTGCGGTAATAATCAAATCACTACTAAAATTTTTATTATCAATAATTAAACTATGATATCTCGTAGCCGATATCACTTTTTTTATTCCTTTAAAAATGCCCTGACCACTATGTTTGATAAGACTTGTTTTTCCATGCATTAATTTTTTTGCTACCACTATCTTACATTTAAATGCTTGTCCTATAATTTGGTGACCTAAACAGACTCCTAATATAGGAATTGTTTTACAGAAATATTTAACTATTTTAAGACAATTTCCAGCCTGATCAGGATTTCCAGGACCTGGTGAAATGACTATTTTATTATATTTATTTCTTTTTATTTTGTTGATTTCAATTTTATCGTTTCTATAGATATCAACTTTACATTTAAGAGAAGAAAGATAATGGTATAAATTGTAAGTGAAACTATCGTAGTTATCTATTAATAGAATTTTCATTTTTCAATTCAAAGAATTAATCAAAGCCTTCGCTTTATTAACCGTTTCTAAATATTCTTTTTCTGGAACGCTGTCAGCAACGATTCCTGCTCCAGATTGTATATAAAATTTGTTATTTTTTATCAGCGCAGTTCTCAAAGCTATACAAGTGTCAAAATTTCGGTTAGCAGAAAAATAACCAATTGCACCCGCGTACATTTTCCTTTTGGATTTCTCCAACTCGTCTATAATCTCCATAGCTCTAATCTTGGGTGCTCCTGATACTGTGCCGGCTGGAAATCCTGCCAAGAGAGTATCAAATATACTTTGTTTTTTATTAAATTTTCCTTCAACGTTAGAAACTATATGCATGACATGAGAGTATTTTTCTACCTTAAATTTTTCAGTTACTTTAACTGTATTAATTTTTGAAACTTTACCTACATCATTTCTTCCTAAATCCAAAAGCATTAGATGTTCTGACAGTTCTTTTTTATCATTTAATAGTTGCTTTTTATAAATAGCATCTTTTTTAGCACTAGAACCTCTAGGGCGAGTTCCTGCAATTGGTCGGATAGTAACTTTATTATTTCTTAATCTTACTAAGATTTCGGGGCTACTTCCTATAATTTGAAAATCATTAAAATTAAAAAAATACATAAAAGGTGATGGATTGGTAATTCTTAATTTTTTATATATTTCCAGTGGCGATTTTGTAAGGCTGGCTTCAAATCTCTGACTGAGCACTACTTGAAGAATATCTCCCTTTTTTATATATCCTTTTGCTTTACGAACAATTTTCTTAAATCTTTTTTTAGAAATGTTTGATCTAATATTTACTCTTTTATTGGATTGAGCTTTTATGTTTTGTCGAACTTTACGTTGAAAAGACATATTTTTTAAGTTTTGAATATTTTTTATTTGATTTGAATAGTATTTTGAGTAATTGCTGATCTTTTCATCAGCAAAGCAGTTAACAATAAAATAAATTTTTTTAAATAAACTATCATGAATTATAAGGGTTTTAGGTCTCATTAATCTTATGTCAGGTATTTTTATGTCATTAAGGCAATTATCAGGGACTTTTTCAATATAACGAATAATATCATAAGAAAAATATCCCACCAAAAGAGAGCAAAGAGGAGGAAGATTTTCAGGTAATGGAAAATTAAAATTTTCAATTAATTTTTTTATAAACAAATATGGATCAGCTTTTATTATTTTTTTTTCTTGTTTTTAATGGAATAGATTTTTTTTTATTAAATTCCCAAATTTTATCTGGATCTGCTCCAATTATTGTATAACGTCCTTTTATTCTACGTTTTTCAACCGATTCAAATATAAAACTATTTTTTTGGTTAAAAAATTACTGATTATATTTTCAATGACATTATTGTTTTTACAATCAGTTTTGTAAAATATTATTTGATTTTTTTTATTTTTATGTTTTTTTTTAAAATTATCAAAACTTATATTTATATTCATCAGAAGTTATTTTTTATATTATCCAAAGCCTTTTGATTTATATTAATTTTGTATTTGTATTTGAGATAAGAATCATAGGTATTATATAAATTACCTGCAATTTGAATTTTAGATAAATTGAAATATTTTTTATAATTCTCTGACCCTTGATCAACTCGAACACTTTCAATTTTATCAATGTAAATTAAGAAGCTTTCTCTTAGGCCAATATCCGCAATTACGATTATTTTTTTTTCAGGAAAAGCATAAATCTGACTGATCAGTTCCTTTTTTAATATTTTATTATCATTTTGATTCTCGAGTCTAATTTTTTTAATTGTAACATTTTCTTCGTAGGATAATCTATCAAAGTCTGATTTTTTAAAATTATTTTTATTTATTTTCTCTATTATTTTTGAAACAAATTTTGCTCTAGTTTGTATTTCAAGATTTTCCAGTATATCTTTCCTAACCGATTTATCATTAATGTTTCTTTGAATGTTTTCAGTTTTAATAACCTCTACTACGAAATATTTATCTTTATCAGCAATTAGGATTGTAGGTTCTGTTTCATTGATTGCGAACACATTTTTAATTAACCTAAGTGGAAATTTATTAATTTCTTTTGAATTATTTTCTATGTCTAATTCTTTGAAAGTTGTTATTGTGGCTGCTCCTAAATTATATTTATTCAATATATTGTCCAAATTTTCTCCCCCTACTATTAAGTCATCAATTTCATCAATTTTTTGAAAAAACAGATCACTAATTTCATTATTTTCAGTTAGGTTCTTTGAATTTAATTCTATAAATTTTATTGATTTATAAATGTCTTTGAATTTGTCTCTATTTTGATCGAAGAACAATTTAATTTCATCTTCGCTAAATTTCAATTTTTTATTTATAATGTCATTTAGATTAATTGCTTGAATATTTCTTTTTTGATTTATTTTGTCGTAGATTATATTAACCATGGATTTAGAAGGAGCAATTCCACCTCCTATAAAATCAAATAACTGCTTTTTTTTTTCCTGTTGCAAAATATTTGCTTCAAAAATAACAGCATATAATCTGTTCTTAATCAAAAATTTTTCATATTCAGTTCTTGAAAATTGATTGTTTTTTTTAAAAATTTTTTCATTTCTGATAATTGAGCCTAAAGAGTTCTCTGATACATGAATATCAAAATTATTCATTTCTTCGATTAATAACTTTTCACCAATAAAACTTGACAACAATCTGTCAATTAAGTCATCTTCTAATGGTTCTTTGTTGGTCATATTATTTTTTAGAAAATTTGTGAATTCTTGTGTAGAAATTTTTTCATCGTTAATTTTTACAATTGTGTTTAAATTTCCACCAGTAAACAAAGGTCCCATTCCCCAAAATATAAATGGAACGGCAACAACAAATAAAAATATTTTTGCGTAAATAGAAGACGAAAATTTTCTAATTGAACTCAACATATTAGTTATAACTATTGTATTTTATTGTTATATAGTTAGATACTCTATAGATTAAACTTTAAGTCATGACAAATAAATTAAAATATTTTGTTGGCAACTGGAAAATGTTTGGTAGTTTCAGCTCCTTAAAAAGTATTTATCGTATACATCGATTTTGTGTAAAATTTAATAAAGCACGTAAAAAAAATAAAATTATATTATGTGTGCCAAACACACTAATTTATTTTTTTACAAAAAAATTTAGATCGAAAATTATTTCAATCGGAGCCCAAAATTGCCACCATCATCAAACAGAAGGATCCTTCACTGGTTCTGTTAACGCTAAGATGTTAAAAAATGTTGGTGCCAATTATATAATTTTAGGTCATTCCGAAAGTAGACACGAAGGTGACACAAACCAGTTAATAAAAAAAAAATTAAATCTGCATTAAATCAACAATTGTATGTTATTTTCTGTATTGGCGAAACTTATTCTGAAAAAATTAGAAAAAAAACTTTTTCAGTACTAAAAAATCAATTAAAAAGTTCGATGGACAAAAAAATTAATTTAAATAATGTTATCATTGCTTATGAACCTGTTTGGTCAATAGGAACTGGCAAGATTCCAAAAATTGATTCACTAAGAAATATTTTCAGATTTATAAAAAATGAATTCAAAAAAAATTTCAAAACAAAGACTTCACCTCCTGTTTTGTACGGAGGTTCTGTCAATGATAAAAATATCACAAAATTTACATCAATTTTAGAGATAGATGGGTTTTTAATAGGCGGAGCTTCTCGATCGTCAAAAAAATTTATTGATATAATAAAAAATTACTATAAATAACAGACATGGAAAATTTTATTTTAGTACTAAATATTTTCTTGGCCATTTTGTTAGTTTTGATAATTCTTTTACAAAAATCCGAAGGAGGCGCTTTGGGCCTGGGTGCGTCTCAAGAGAGTTTTGTATCATCACGATCAGCCGGGAGCTTTTTAACTAAAGCAACGGCAGTAATAGCAACTTTATTTGTTATAACTAGTATTTCGCTAACAATTATATCTAATAAAGGCATCTCCACCACATCTGTTTTGGATAAAGTTGAGGAAAAAGAAGATTCTTCTGAACCTCAAATTCCAAAATCAGACTAATAATTTATCTTTAATTTTTTTTCAAATCCTTTATAATATATCTCCATGGCGCGATATGTATTTGTCACTGGCGGCGTGGTTTCATCACTTGGTAAAGGATTGTCATCAGCTTCGTTAGCTGCGTTGTTGCAGTTAAGAGGTTACAAAGTCAGAATTAGGAAATTAGATCCTTATTTAAATGTAGATCCAGGAACGATGAATCCATTTCAACACGGAGAAGTTTTTGTCACTGATGATGGTGCTGAAACTGATTTAGATATTGGCCACTACGAAAGATTTACGGGAATTTCAGCCACACAATCTGACAATATTACAACCGGAGGTATTTACAGCGATATAATTAAAAAAGAAAGAAAAGGAGATTATTTGGGAGGAACCGTCCAAGTTGTTCCGCATGTAACAGACCGAATAAAAAAATTTATATCACATAATATCAAGAATGAGGATTTTGTAATTTGTGAAATTGGTGGCACTGTCGGTGATATAGAAAGTTTGCCTTTCCTTGAAGCTATTAGACAGTTTTCTAATGACATAGGAAAAAAAAATAGCTTATTTATCCATCTGACTTTAGTTCCTTATTTGAAAGCTTCAGGTGAACTTAAAACGAAACCCACTCAACATTCCGTTAAAGAGTTAAGAAGTTTGGGCATTCAACCGGATATAATTATTTGTAGATCAGAAAAACAAATTCCAATAGTAGAAAGAAGAAAAATATCTTTATTTTGCAATGTATCTATAGATAATGTTATTGAAACCGTAGATGTAAGAACAATATATGAAGCGCCTATTAGCTTTCATAAAGAAAAATTTGACCAAAGAGTTTTGTCATACTTTAATGAGAAAAATAAAAAGCCACCAAATCTTACAAAATGGAAAAATATCACTTCTAAGGTGTTGGGTTCAAGAAAAGACGTAAACATAGGTATTATAGGTAAGTATGTTAATCTCAAAGATGCATACAAGTCCCTGGATGAAGCGTTAGTACATGGAGGAATATCAAATAATCTTAAAGTTAATCTTACTCGAATAGATTCAGAAAATTTAAAAATTGAAAATATAAAACCAATGTTAAAAAAAGTGTCAGGTATTCTTATTCCTGGTGGTTTTGGAAAAAGGGGTAGCGAAGGTAAAATTGCTGCCATAAAATATGCAAGATTGAATAATATACCTTTCTTTGGCATTTGCTTCGGTATGCAAATGGCCATAATTGAAGCTGCAAGAAATTTATTAAATATTAAAAATGCTTCAACTAGTGAATTTGGAAATAATTGTACCGCTGTCGTTGGTTTACTAGAAGAGTGGCAAAAGGGAAAAAAAAGAATGAAAGGAAGTGAGAAAAATTTAGGAGGAACTATGAGATTGGGTCTATACGATGCAATATTAAAAAATAATTCTTTAATATCCAAAATATATTCTACTAAAAAAATTAAAGAAAGACACAGACATAGATACGAAGTAAATATAAAATACAAAGATGATTTCGAAAAGAAAGGATTAATTTTTTCTGCTTTGTCTCCAGACGGAACTCTTCCTGAAATAATTGAATTAAAAAACCATCCTTGGTTTATTGGAGTTCAGTTCCACCCAGAATTTAGATCGAGGCCTTTTTCACCACATCCTTTATTTTCATCTTTTGTTAAAGCCGCTGAAATAAATAAAGGAAGTAACTAATGGATAGTAAATTGGTCAAATGTGGAAAATTAAGCATCTCAAATACTAGTCCTTTCACCTTAATAGCAGGACCTTGCCAATTAGAAAATGAAAAACATGCCTTAGAAGTTGCTACTAAATTAAGGGAAATAACTCAGAAGCTTGAGATAGGATTAATTTACAAGACGTCTTTTGATAAAGCTAACCGAACTAGCTTAAAGGAAAAGAGAGGAGCTGGCCTTGATAAATCTCTTCCAGTTTTTGATAAAATTAGAAAAGAAGTAGGTATACCAGTTTTAACGGATGTTCATACAATAGAACAATGCGAAATTGTTTCAAAACATGTGGATGTTTTGCAGATACCGGCATTTTTATGTAGACAAACTGATTTATTAATCGCTGCGGCTAAAACAGGAAAAATTATTAATGTAAAAAAAGGTCAATTTTTAGCACCATGGGATATGGTAAACGTTACAAAAAAAATAGAAGATTCTGGTAATAAAAATATTTTAGTTACTGAAAGAGGTGCTAGCTTTGGCTACAACACTTTAGTTTCTGATATGAGATCACTGCCTATAATGGCAAAAAATGGTTATCCAGTAGTTTTTGATGTAACGCATTCTGTACAACAGCCCGGTGGAATGGGTGATAAAAGCGGAGGACAAAGAGAGTTTGTAGAACATCTCGCTCGCGCAGCTGTAGCAGTAGGGGTCGCTGCTGTATTTATAGAAACACATCCGGACCCAGATAACGCACCATCAGATGGACCGAATATGGTTCCATTATCAAAAATGCCAAGTTTATTAAAACAGTTGGTTGAAATTGATAAATTAATAAAGAATGTCAAAAATTAATAAAATCAAGGGTCGACAGGTTTTTGACAGTAGAGGAAATCCTACAGTTGAGGCGGAAGTTTTTTTAGAAGACGGCAATAGAGCTTCTGCAATAGTTCCATCCGGAGCATCTACAGGGACTCATGAAGCATTTGAATTAAGAGATCAAGATAATAAAAATTATTTAGGCAAAAGTGTCTTAGCCGCTGTTGAAAATATAAATAGATCAATATCTAAAAGTTTAAATGATTTTGATATTTTTGATCAAAGAAGAATAGATAAAACCTTAATTGACTTAGACGGAACAAGACAAAAAAATAAGTTAGGAGCAAATTCAATTTTAGCAGTGTCAATAGCGGCAAGTAAATTAGCCGCTATTTGTAAAAATATTTCATTATTTAAATATTTAGGGGGAACTGTCGCCAATCAATTACCAATACCTCTAATGAATATAATTAATGGAGGAGCGCATGCTAACAATTCACTTAGGATACAAGAGTTTATTATACGTCCAGAAAAACCAGAAACATTTTCAGAAGCTGTAAGAATATGTTTTTTAGTAATACAAAATTTGAAAATTCTCATAAATAATAAAAATCTTTCAACAACGGTAGGAGATGAAGGAGGTTTTGCTCCAGAACTAAATAAAAACGAAGAAGCAATTGAACTTATCCTAAAATCTATTGAAAATTCTGGTTTTAAACCTGGTGAAGATGTTTCAGTTTGTTTAGATGTTGCTTCAAATGAATTGTATAAAGACGGCAAGTATTCAGTCCAGTCTTCAAAATTTGAAAAAATGAAAAACACAATAAATTACTATTCAAAACTGATTGATAGTTATCCAATTAAATCTATAGAGGATCCTTTTGCAGAGGACGATTGGGTGGCATGGGGTGAATTCATGAAGTTTCTAAAGAAAAATAATAAAAAGACCCAAATTGTTGGGGATGATTTATTTGTTACTAATAAAGAACGACTTAATAAAGGTATTAAAGAGAAAATGGCTAACGCTATACTAATCAAACCAAATCAAATAGGTACTCTAACCGAAACAATGGAAGTTATTGATTTGGCTCATAAAGGTGGATTCAAAACTATTATTTCACATAGATCCGGAGATTCTGAAGATACATTTATTGCTGATTTGGCTGTTGCTACAAACTCTTCACAAATTAAATCAGGGTCTTTGATGAGAACAGAAAGAGTGGCAAAATATAACCGTTTATTAAGAATTGAAGAGGAACTTGGAAATTCTGCAAAAATGGCTAAGGTTTAAATCAGATGGGATTTATACAAATAATTAACCGTAAAAAAATTACAATAATTAGTTTTTTTCTATTTTTTTATATCATACTCAATCTATTAGATGGAGAAAGAGGCCTTATTTCATACTACGAAAAACAAAATATCAATAAACAACTTCTCGAAGAAAAAAGTTTCCTAACGAAGCAACTGAACATAGTAGAAAAAAAGAACGAGTTGTTAACTGAAAAAATAGATTTAGATTATTTGGAGATACTATTCAGAGAAAAATTTATGTTTGGAAAACCTAACGAAAAAATTTATAAAAGTAATTGAAATGACGGTAAGACATCCAGAGAAAATTAATAATCCAATAAACCATATTAAAAAAAAGCCAAACTGGATAAGAACGAGAATTATAGATACTTATTACTATTTTAAAACAAAACAAATTATTAACACAAAAAAACTTCATACTGTTTGTCAAGAGGCTAGTTGCCCTAATATTTCTGAATGCTGGAGTAAAAGACACGCAACGTTTATGATAATGGGAGATACCTGTACACGCGCATGTGCATTCTGTAATGTAAAAACAGGAAAGCCAACGTACTTAGATCCGTTAGAACCTTTAAAAATAGCTCAAGCAACTAAAGAATTATATTTAAAGCATGTGGTTATCACTTCAGTTGATCGTGATGATCTTCAAGATGGAGGAGCAAATCATTTTTCTAAGGTGATATTAGAAACCAGAAAAATAAATAAGCAAACAACTATAGAAGTTTTGACACCTGATTTTTTAAGAAAAGGAGAGTCTTACAAGAAAGTTGTTTTTGCCAATCCTGACGTTTTTAATCATAATATAGAAACTGTTCCAAATTTGTATAGAAGCGTAAGACCAGGGTCTAGGTATTTTGCTTCTATTAATTTATTAAAATCAGTCAAAGAAATAAACAAAACAATGTTTACTAAATCCGGTATTATGTTAGGTCTCGGCGAGACCAAAGATGAAGTGTTTCAAGTCATGGATGATTTGTTATCTGCTAATGTAGATTTTTTGACTATTGGTCAATATCTTCAACCATCGACAAAACATTATCCACTAATACGTTATGTCCATCCTGACGAATTTCAAGAATTTAAAGAAATAGCACTATCAAAAGGTTTCTTAATTGTTGCTTCTTCACCTCTTACTAGATCTTCTTATCATGCTGATGAAGATTTTTCTCTAATGAAAAAATTGAGAGAAAAACAATCTCAATGCCATCCGCTTCAATAAAAAAAGAAATACCCTGTTCAAAAGATAATTTAATAAAAATGGTTCTAGATATAGAAAAATATCCAGAATTTGTTCCTTGGTGTCTTGGTGGCAAAATTCATAGTAAAAATGACAAAGGTGATAAAATTGAAATCACAGCCGATCTTACCATCGGTAAGAGTTTTTTTAACGAAACTTATAAAAGTTTTGTTATTTATGACAAATCCTCTGATTCAATTCATGTAACAAATATAGGAGGTCCTTTAAAACGCCTAGAAAATAAGTGGTTTTTTGGCCAAAAAGGAAATAGTAGCGAGGTAGATTTTCATGTCGATTTTGAATTAAAAAACAAAGTTTTAAATTTATTAATGATTAAGTTCTTTGATGTTGGATTAAAAAAAATAGCTGATGCTTTTGAAAAAAGAGCAATTGAATTATTTAAGAACGCTTAGAATTAATTCCAGAGATTTATTAACAGCAGCTTTTTGAATGTACGATCGTCCTCTGTTTTTAAATAGATATTTATTAATATCAATCTTATTAGCTTTCTTAATACCTATATAAACTAAGCCCACAGGCTTTTTCTTAGTACCGCCGCTAGGACCAGCTATTCCCGTTATAGAAACAGACATGTTGGTTTTACATATTTTACTCACGTTTTTAACCATAGTTAAACAAATTTGCTCACTTACAGTCCCGAATTTTCTTATGGTTTTTTTTGGGATTTTAAGAACTTTAATTTTAGATTGATTAGAATAAACAATCAAACCCTGAGTAAATACTTTTGAAGATCCGCTAACAGAAGTAATGGCACTCGAAAGCAATCCCCCAGTACAAGATTCAACAATAGATATTTTGAGTTTTTTTCTAGCTAATATTTTAACTATCTTTTTTGAGAGTTTTTTCATCTTTAAAAGGAGCTTTTAACAATCATAATTAATATTAATATTGCGACTACATAAAAGCCAGCCACGATATCATCAAATATGACACCAAAAGCATTTTTATATTTCCGATCAAAGTAATTAATAGGAAAGGGTTTTAATATGTCAAAAACTCTAAACAAAACAAAAATTATTAAATAAAATAATAGTGATTTACTGAAAATTTTCTCGACATTATGTGAAATTTCATAGAGGTATAATGGAATTGCCTGACCTATGACTTCATCAATTACAATTTCTTTTGGGTCACTAGTATCAAATTTATTAAGACAAGCACTTACAGCAATCAAAGAGTAAATTAACATTATTAATAGAAATAATAGAATTAAATTTGAAGATATACTTAAAATGTGAAAAGCTACAAATAATAAAACACAAGTAACTAACGAGGCCCATGTTCCTGGAGCAAATTTTATTTTTCCAATACCAAAAAAAGTAACAAATATTAAATTAATTTTATTGATCATATTTAGTAACAGACGATATAACTTCTGATGCTATGGCTTCTCCTTGTCCTACTAAACCAAGTTTTTCAGTTGTCTTACCTTTAATATTTACTTGATTTGAATTTATTTCACATAATTTGCTTATTGTTTGTATCATTTTTTTTGAGTATTTTTTTATTTTAGGTTTTTGTGCAATAATATTGATATCAATGTTGTTGATTGAAAAGTTTATAGATTTAATTAATTTAACAACTTTTTTTAGTAAAGTTGTAGATCTTATATTTTTATATTTTTTATTTTTGTCTGAAAATAATTTTCCAATATCACCTAATCCGCAAGCTCCAAGCAAGCTATCAATAATAGCGTGAAGTACTGGATCTGCATCTGAATGACCTTTTAGTCCTAGAGGGTAAGCCACTTTTATTCCTCCCAGATAAAGTTTTCTTCCTTTAACTAATTTGTGAATATCAAAACCTATTCCTGAATAAGTTTTTCTCTTTTTTAAATTACTAAATATATTTAAATCTTCACTGTCAGTTATTTTTAAATTTGATTTACTTCCATTTATAGTTATTACTTTTTCATCATCTTCTGTAAACAAAGCGCTATCATCATCAAAAATTGTATTTATATTTTTTTTATGTTTTTCGTATATTTTTTTAAAAGTAAAACCTTGTGGAGTTTGTGAAAATCTTAAACTATTACGCTGAATATTTTTGAAGATTATATTTTTTTCAGCACGTTTTGTTGCATCATTAACTTTTATTGTAGGTACAACTGCATCATTTTTTTTAAGCTTGCTAATCATTTTATTTATAAGTTTTTTTGAAGGATTAGGTCTAGCAGCATCATGAATTATGACTTTTTTACAATTCATTCTCTTAATTTTTTTTAATGCTTTAAAAGTAGATTCTTGTCTAGTTTTACCACCCACGACTTTTAAGATGTTTTTAAGCCTTAATTTGTCTAGATGTTTTTTATGTTTTTTATTGTAAACGATTACAGTCTTTTTTATTTCACGAATATTCTTGAACGTATCGAAAGAATATTCCAATAATGTAATATTGTTAATTATGTGAAATGGTTTGGGTGTGTTAGATTTAAGTCTTTTGCTATCACCGGCAGCTAATATTATGAGAAATAAGCTCATTTTTTTCAATTTGCGTTATATTTATTATAAATATTTACTATTATTCAATAAATGATTCATACCATTAAAAATAATAAATGGATAATAACAATAACTTTACTTTGCTTATTATTAGGAGTGCTGACTTTTTTCACTTTTATTAACAAAAGTTTTATAAACTTAAGTCAAACCAGCCTCCAAATACTGTTGCTATTTGACCTAGCTTTATTGGTATTGTTTTTTACAGTAATTATTCGCGAAACTTACAAAGTTTTTAAAGACAGAAAAAAAGAAAAATTAGGATCAAAAACAAGTTTAAGGTATATAACTTTTTTTTCAATTACCACTTTGTTACCATCTATTTTAATAGCAATATTTTCTCTCTTTTTATTTAATGTTGTAATACAAAAGTATTTTGAAAAAAAAATTAAATCAGTAATTAATAATTCAACTGAAGTGTCAAGATATTATGTCGAACAAACTAGAAATTCTATCGAAGCTGATATTTTATTGATGGTGCTAGATGTAAATAATAAATCAGGATTATTCTATGATAATCCCAATAGATTTTTAAAACTTCTTACTTCTCAAAGATTATTAAGAAGGTTAGATGAAGTTTATTTATTGGATAGTGGCGGCAATATAATTATATCCAATACAGTAGATGATTCATTGGAATTTGTTCCCCCGCCTGCAGAAGCTTTTACCAGATCTTTAGATGGAAGACCCGTGAGGATTACTGATCCTAGAACCAACAGAACTTCTGCTTTAGTTAAATTGAGTAATTTTATTGATACTTACCTATACATAGTAAAATTTATGGATCCAAAAGTTGTTAATTATCTTAAAGAAACAAATCAACTTGTTGGAATTTATTATAGTGTCCAAGATCGTAAGACGGGACTAAAAATTACTTTTGGTATCATTTACGTATTAATTGTGTCATTACTTCTTTTTTTATCGGTCATCATCTCGATTAATTTTGCATCAAGACTTACTCGACCTATAATTAATTTGATTACAGCTTCTGAAAAAATAAGCGCTGGAGACTTGAATGCCAAAGTTCCGGAAATTACTGCAGACGAGGAATTCAAAAAGCTGAATGAAAATTTTAACTCAATGATCAAAAAATTGAAAAAACAACAAGATAAGCTTCTTCTTTCAGAAAGATATTCTGCTTGGGAAGATGTTGCTAGAAAGTTAGCTCATGAGATTAAAAATCCGCTTACACCAATCCAATTATCTATTGACAGAATTAGAGAGAAATATTTGGATAAAGTAGGAAACGGTAGTAAAGATTTTTCAATTTATTTAAATACTATAAGTAAACAAATTAAGGACATTGAACATTTGGTAACTGAATTTTCTGATTTTGCTAGAATGCCAAAACCCATATTAAAAAAAATTAATTTAAATCAAATTATTTCTGAGTCTTTAAATCTGCATGAATTGTCAGAATCTAAAATTAAGTTTGTTTTAACACAGGTTAAGGAATCAAATTATATATTCGGTGACGAAGAACAACTGGGTAGAGTATTTGTAAATTTGATAAAAAATTCCATAGAGTCTATTTATGAGAAAAAGAACAAAAATGTTGATTTTAAAGGAAAAATTGACATAGATATTAGAGACGATAGTGATTATATATACGCTACTGTTATTGATAATGGAGTTGGGTTTGCTAGAGTTGATAAAGAAAAAATGCTTACACCTTACTTTACTACAAAGAAGAATGGTACTGGCTTAGGCCTAGCCATAGTTAGCAAAATTATAAGTGATCATAATAGTGTAATATTTTTCAAAGCAATTAACGATGGAGCGGAGGTAGAAATTATAATACCAAAATATTATGACAAATGAGATTTTAGTTATTGATGATAATTCGGATATCAGAATGCTAATTTCCAGTATTTTAAATGATAACGGATTTAGTGTTAGAGAAGCCGCTAATTTTGATCAAGCGCTATTAGAAATTAATAAAAAATTACCAAACGTAGCTGTCATAGATGTCAAATTAGACAAAGGAGACAATGATGGAATTGAATTACTGAATCATATAAAAAAAATTGATAATGATCTACCAGTCATCATGATATCAGGTCACGCAAATGTTCAAATGGCAGTAGATTCATTAAAACTAGGTGCTTTTGAGTTTATGCAAAAACCCTTTTCAACGGAAAGATTGTTAAATTTTGTGAACAGGGCCATAGAAAATATAGATCTTAAGAAAGCAAAGAGTATTTTAGAAAGTAAGCTCTTTCATTCTTATGAAGTTATAGGGCAAAGTCAGGCAATGGGAAAAGTCAGGGATTTAATCGCTAAACTTAGTAGTGCTGAAAGTAGAGTTTTTATTTCTGGTCCAGCAGGGTCGGGAAAAGAATTAGTAGCAAGACAGATTCATAAAAAATCATCAAGATCGACAAAATCTTTTATTGTGGTTAGCGGAGTTTTATTAGATCCAGAAAAATACGAACTTCAACTTTTTGGATCAGAAAATAAAGATGGAACCATAAATTATGGTTTTTTCGAACAAGCAAAAGATGGTACTTTATTGATAGATGAAATTTCAGAAATTCCTTTAGAAACTCAGGCTAAGATTTTAAGAGTATTAATAGAACAGAAATTTAAACGTATTAACGGAACTAAAGAAATTAAAGTTAATGTTAGAATAATAAGCACTTCAAGCAAAGATATAAGAGAAGAGATTGATAAAGGTAATTTTAGAGAGGATTTATATCATAGACTTAATGTTGTTCCAATTTTTTTACCTGCGCTAAAGGACAGGACAGAGGATATCCCTTTATTACTAAATTATTTTTCAAAAAAAATATCTGAACTAAACGGAATTAGCGAAACGAAAATTAATAGTGACTGTGATTTATTTTATAAATACGGCTGGCCTGGAAATGTCAGAGAATTGAGAAATTTGGTCGAGAGAATATCTATACTAGCGGTTAACGAAAAGCAAATAAATGTTAATAGTTTAGTGAAAGATGCATTATCACAAAAAAATATTAAAGATGCTTCAGAATCTTTCGAAAATATTCTTTCTTATCCATTAAAAGTAGCTAGAGAAAATTTTGAAAAAGACTATTTAACTTCACAGTTAAAAAAGTACAAGGGTAATATATCCAAGACTGCAGAATTTATTGGTATGGAAAGATCTGCTCTTCATAGAAAACTAAAAACTTTGGGTATCAAAGATATAAATTAAATGAATATAATTGTCTGTGGGGCTGGTAAAGTTGGCTTCTCAATTTCAAAGCAATTGTCCGTTCAAGGACATTCAATTACAGTTGTAGATCAATCTAGTGAACTCATTCAAAAACTTAACGAAACTCAAGATGTAAAAGGTATTGTTGGAAGAGCTACTTTCCCTTCGGTATTAGAAAAAGCTGGTGCGGAAGATACTGACATGATCATTGCTGTTACAAAGAATGACGAAACTAATATGGTTATTTGCCAGGTAGCGCACTCAATTTTTAATATAACAAAGAAAATTGCAAGGATAAGGACACAGGAATTTTTGGGAACAAAATGGCATAAGCTATATGGAGAATCTAATCTTCCTATAGATGTTATTATTTCCCCTGAACTTGAGGTTGCAAAATCTTTACAAAGAAAACTGGAGGCTCCAGGTGCTTTAGATAGCGTTCCTTTTGCTGATGGAAAGGTAAAAGTTTTAGAAATTAATATCGGTGAAATTTGTCCAATAGCTAATAAGCCACTCAGTAAACTTACTGAGAAGTTTCCAGATTTAAGAGCAAATATTTTAGGAGTTATAAGAGGTGATAAGTTCGTCATACTGAAAAAAAAAGACAAGATGTTAGTTAACGATAAAGCCTTTGTTGTTGTGAGTGCTTCTCAAATGAACACGACTCTTTCAGCATTTGGTCATGAGGAAAAAATGGCAAAAAAAATTCTAATTATAGGAGGAGGAAATATTGGTTTTAATTTGGCAAAAAACTTAGAAGCTGATTCGGAGGGCACTAGAGTAAAAATTATAGAAAAAGACAAAGGTAGAGCCGAACTTATAGCTAATGAACTTAATAATACTATCGTGATTAATGGAGACGGTTTAGACGAAGATGTTTTAAAAGAAGCAAATATTGAAGAAGCCGAAACTATCTTAGCACTTACTAATGATGATGAAGATAATATTATGTTGAGTGTTCTTGCAGAGAAAAACAATCCCAATAAAAGAACTATAGCTTTAGTAACAAAACAGAATTATGGCTTATTACAAAATTCTCTCAAAATTGACGATTTAGTAGATCCAAGACTTACAACGGTATCAACGATATTAAAGCACGTACATAAAGGCACTATAGAAACTGTGTATACACTTTTAGATGGAGAATATGAATTTATAGAAGCCGAAGTCCTAGAAACTTCTGAATTAATTAGTAAGTCTATAAAAGATTCAGGTTTACCAGAAGAAATAAGAATTGGAGCAATTGTTAGGGATAAAAATATTATTATACCAAAATCTGATTTTAAATTTGAAAAAAAAGATTTGGTGGTTTTTTTAAGTAAGAGAGAGCATCTTCCAAAAGTAGAAAGTTTATTTAGAATAAGTTCATTAATTTAATGAATTACAAGGGTATATTATTTTTTTTAGGAATTTATTCATTATTTGTTTCTTTTTTTTCTTTTTTGAATATTTTATATTCATTTTACTTTAATTTTTTTTTAGATTTAAATTCTTATGTTGTTTCTCTTATAATTTCTTTAAGCACGGGATTAATTTTTTGTTTGTTAGGTCGAAAATATAGCAAGAATATTTCTCTAAGTGATCAAGTTATTTTAATCATATTAAGTTTTATATTTTTGCCACTGTTGATTTGCATACCTTATTTTTTAAGTGTTTATGATATTAGTTTTTTGAATTCTTATTTTGAATCTTTATCAGGATTTACTACTACCGGTTTTTCAGTTATTAGCGATATTCAAGATTTAGATGAACCACTTTTGATATGGAGATCTAGCTCTCAATGGTTGGGAGGCTTATTTTTTTTAATCGCAATTATTGGAACGCTAGGGAATAGGGCAATTAAGATAAAAGCAACCTATTTACTTTCAACGGGAAACTCTGGAGGTAATTTTTATAATAATTTCAATTATAATTCTTTTAAAGTTTTGTTGATTTATTTTTTATCTACTATTTTTATAATTTTCTTATTCAATCTATCAAACATTAGACTTCTTGATTCCTTTAATTTGGCTTTTACCACTATATCTTCTGGTGGTTTTCTTTCAAAAAATAGTTTATCTGATATCATAACCCACAACACGCAAGCTTTAGTTTTATCTTTTGGTTTATTATTTCCAATATTTAATTTTTATCTGATATATAAAATTGTTACCAAACAATTCAATTTTCAAGAACATCAAGAAGATCTGCACTTGGGGGCAATAGTTATTTTATTAACCTTATTATTTTATTTTTTTGTTATTCCTAATGAGGGACTTGCTAATGTTGTTTTAGCAGTAACTTCATCATTATCTACATCAGGTATAGCAATGTATTCATCTAATTTAGATTTATCTTTATTTTTTATTCTATTAACGGTTATAGGCGGGTCATTGATCTCGACCTCATCCGGCCTTAAATATATTAGACTCTATATTTTGTTCAAAATCTCTTATCAGGAAATCAACAAAATGGTTAAACCAAAAAATATTTTTAATCAAAATTTGTTTCATTCAAAGATAAAAATTGATGATCAGGATTCAAAAATAGCTTTTTTGGTTTTTATTTCTTTCATTATTGCCATATTTATTCTGTCAAGCATTTTAACTTTAGATAATTTGAGTTTTGAAAATTCATTCAAATTGTCAATATTAACACTTACCAACACGGTTACTTCATCATTGTATGGAATTGAAAATTTAAGCTTTTTTAATTTGAATAGTTTTACTAAAGTTACCTTAATGATTTTTATGATATTTGGTAAAATTGAAATTATTGCTGTGTTATTTTTAATTAAGAAATTTATTTTTAGAGAGTAGCTTGTGATCAAGATAGTAATTTTAGGTGCTGGCGCAATGGGTACTGCATTTGCCTATCCATGTTCTGATAATAAACATGATGTCAGTATTGTTGGGACACATTTAGAAAATGATTCTATTAATGAATTAAATAAAAGGCACTTTCATTTTGGTCTTAATATTGAAGTTATAAAAACGATTAAATTTTTTAAACATGATTTAATTAAAGAAGTTTTTAAAAAAAAACCAGATTTAATTGTTTTGGGTGTTAGTTCGAAAGGTATAGACTGGGTTGCGGAAGAATTAAAAAAAGTTTCATATGATGGAGAATTACCTCCACTTTTAATGTTAACTAAAGGTTTGAGTATTAATGGAAATAAATATGAACTTTTAGTCGATAAATTAATCAGACTGTTATCTCAAAAGGAAATTAAAAACATAAACTTATCCGCTGTAGGCGGGCCATGTTTAGCTGTAGGTCTAGCAAATAGAGTTTATAGTGGAGTTGTTGTTGCAAATAACAATTTAGATACCGCTAACTCGTTGAAAAAGATGTTAACTACAAATTATTATCGTGTTTCAACTAGCACAGATATTAATGGCGTAGAAGTCTGCGCAGCAATAAAAAATATATTTTCTATGGCCATTGGTGCTGCGCCAGGATTAAATAAAACTGAAGGAAAAGATAATACTCATTTAAACACTTCCGCTGCACTGGTAAGACAATCTATTTATGAAATGGAGGTATTTGTAGAATTTTTAAATGGAAAAAAAGAAACTGTGAATGGTCTTGCCGGTTTGGGAGATTTATATGTTAGTTCAGCCGGAGGAAGAAATAGTAGAATGGGAGCTTTGATAGGTGATGGCATGTTGTTTTCTGAAGCTAAAAGAGACAAAATGTCTAATATTACTGTTGAGGGAGCAGAGCTAATTTTTGAAATTGGCAAGAAAGTCAAAGAAGACTTTGATGAAAAGAAACTTCCTCTAATGATTGCTATGATCGATGCCATCTTAGAAGATAAAAAATTAGAGATTAAATGGGAAAATTTTAGTTAATGAAAAAAGATTTTATTATATCAATTGATCAGGGAACGACCTCAAGTAGGACCATTTTATTTAGTTTAAAAGGTAAACCTATTTATTCGTCTCAAAAAGAATTTACTCAATATTTTCCAAAAAGTGGTTGGGTTGAACATAATCCAGAAGAAATTTGGAACACAGTCAAAAAAACCCTTAAAGATGTTATTAATAAAGCGAAAAAACTTAGGGGAAATGTTTTAACC
>FUWD013232593.1_pt1 | contig 22385 bp, 22 predicted proteins | sample 1063281 | NCBI WGS metagenome assembly FUWD01 (sample SAMEA79048168, study PRJEB19326) | metagenome | biome: marine | reverse complement strand
ATCAAAAATTATACCCATTTAGTAACCCTTATTTACATAGTTTAAAAAAATGAAAAAAAAGAAAATTGTTAAAGATAGCTACATCGTAAGAACTAAAAAAAGAATACTTAAAGATACGGCAGAGTCTGAAAAAAAATATATTACTAATTTTAAAGATATTAGAAATTACTTTAAAATATTTAATAAATCTTTATTCAAAAGCAAACTGAATCCATTTAATGATGTTATGATTAAAAGAATAGTTGGTGGATCAGGGCAATGTGTTGAGTATATTTCATATAGAAAAGGTACAAACCGTTTTGTACTTGAAATGATGCCAAAATATAAAAATAAGATGGAGTTTTTAAATACTCTTTCCCATGAAATGGTACATTTATGGCAACAAACTATAATGAACGATACTGGCAATCATAATAAATTATTTTTTAGCTTTAGAAATAAATTTAAAAGACTAAATTTAAAGCTAAGTTATTAATTTACTATGATCACTGCTATTAATTGCAAACAACTTTCAGAACTTGCTAAAGATAATGAGGGAGCCTCTTTAATTGACGTTCGTACGCAAGCAGAGTGGGATCAAGATGGAAAACCTAATGGAAAAGAGATTGGTTTAAATACTCATTTTATTTCGTATATGATTGACGTGAATGAGGGTAGAATTATTAATCAAGACTTTGATAAAAAAATTGATGAATTAAAAATTGATAAATCTAAAGTTGTCTTCGTTATGTGTAAAAGTGGATTTAGATCTTTAAAAGCTGCAGAATTGATAAATAAAAAAGGTTACAAAACATTTAATATAATAAATGGATTTATTTGTTCGGAAGATGTTGAGCCCAATTGTTGGAAAACATCTGGACTACCAGTTTTATAGTTTAAAGTTATAAGGTTATTACAAATTATGTTTATCGCTGGTTTATTAGCTTCCTTGTTTATGGGTGCTGTGCTTTCTTTTTTAGGAGCTGGTGGTTCTATATTAACTTTGCCAATCTTAGTTTATTTATTTAAAATTAATATAGTCGAAGCCACTACCTATTCATTATTATTAGTTGGTTTAACTGCTTTATTTGGTTGCATTATAAGTTTTAAAGATAAATTTATTGATTTGAAAACAGGAATAATTTTTGGGATACCTTCAATTTTAGGCGTTGTTCTTGCTAGAAAAATAATTCTACCAATGATACCAGACCAACTAATTTTTTTTAACTTTACTTTAGAAAAAGGCTTTTTAATAATGATTTTATTTGCAATCTTAATGTTGCTGTCATCTATATTAATGATTAGAGGTAAAAAACCAATAGCCAATGATAGTATCCAGTATAACAAATTTAGAAAAAATTTAATCATTGTTCTTGAAGGTTTTATTGTTGGGCAAATCACGGGTTTTGTTGGGGCGGGTGGTGGTTTTCTAATTATACCAGCTTTAGTTTTATTAACTGGTTTGAGTATGAACATTGCCGTAGGAACATCGTTATTTATTATTGCTGTCAAATCTATTATTGGTTTTTTAAGCGATGTAACAGATGGCTTTGTTACAGACTGGACTTTTGTACTATATGTTTGCTTATTTACGATTCTAGGTGTTTTTGTTGGACGAATATTATCAAAAAGAATAGCAGAAAAAACTACGAAAAAATTATTTGGTTACATGACTTTAATTATAGGTCTTTTTATTATCACTGAACAATTATTAAATTAATAATCTATAGATCTAAACCTTCTTTTTTCCAATTTTTAAGACCGCCAATTAAGTGAAAACAATTAGTAAATTGATAAGATTTTGATAACTGAACTGCCAGAGTTGATCTATGACCATGCGCACAATAAAATAAAATTCTTTTATTTTTTAGTGTGTCCTTATTTTTTTGAAGATATTCATTAATTTCTGGAAAACGAACAACTATACTATTTTTAATCATACCGTCTTTATCAATTTCATTTTGCTCTCTAAGGTCAATTAAAATTGATTGAGTATCATTTTTAATTTCATTAAATTTTTCAGGGTTAATACCATTATTTACTTTTTGTTTATTAAAATCTATTCCTAATTGTAAATTACTTGGAACGGCCACATCCATCATACTTGGATTTGGTAAATTTAAATTATTCATAATTTCAATATATTCATCTGCAGAATTTACTTGTAGTCTTGGATTAAATCTTTTTTCTTCAATTATGGTGCTAACCATTTCACCTTTATAATCATGAGCAGGGTAGACTAAGGTTTCATCAGGTAATTTTAAAAGTTTATTAAAAATCGAATTATAAGAGTCTCTAGCATTTCCATTTTGAAAGTCCGTTCTACCAGTACCTCTAATTAATAATGCATCACCAGTAAACACCCTATCATTCATTAAGAAACTGAAACTTTCAATGGTATGACCTGGCGTATAAATAGCCTGCAATTCCAAACCATCAATTTTAATTTTCTCTTCATCAGCAACTTGCATTGCAACTACATCAGCTGGTGTTTTATCACCCATAACTGTAACACAATTTGTTTTGTCTCTTAGTTCGGCAATACCAGAGATATGATCAGCGTGAATATGAGTGTCTATAACTTTTACCAATTTTAAATCTAATTCTTTAAGAAGCTTTATGTATTGCTCAACATTTTCCAGTACAGGGTCAATGATTAAGGCCTCCCTTCCTTTAGCTGAAGCTATTAGATATGTGTATGTGCTTGATGATTTATCAAATAATTGTCTAAATAGCATAATTTAGCTTTACCATAATTATTTACATTGCTTTAATCAATAATTTTTGATTAGCATGATTTTTTAAGATTAATAATCATATGAATTATTTGATATAATGGAAAAGATATTTAACAACAAATACTTAGATCAAAAAAAATTAGTTATGGGAGAATTCCATAGCCTAGTTTCAAATTTTTCACAATTAAATCAAACTAAAATTAACGATGTATCGTTGAAAATAGTAAAAAATGCCATTGAATATAAAGCAGCCAGTCAATTTGCAAAGTTAATTCATGAATTCTCTCTAACCAGTAATGAGGGGATTGTTTTAATGTGCCTAGCAGAAGCGTTATTAAGAATACCAGATTCAACCACAATTAATGATTTAATAGAAGATAAAATCCCAATAGGGGACTGGAAAAAATATATCAAAAATGACAAAGATTTATTTGTAAATATTTCATCAATAGCCTTTTTGTTAACAGGCAAAATTGTTGAGGAAAAACCTGATGAAACTAAGAGTATTTTAGGAAAAGTAGTAAAAAATTTATCAGGTCCTTTATTAAGAAATGCAATTAAAAAAGCCATAAATATATTAGCTAAACAGTTCGTTTTTGAAAAAGATATTAATAGCGCCATTAAATACAGCGATGAAAACAAACACAGTAAATACACATTTTCTTTTGATATGCTGGGAGAGTCTGCTGTCACATATGAAGATTCCGAGAGATATTATAAACAATATGAAGATGCAATCATTGCCACGGGTAAAAGCAAACATCCAGAAAAAAAGAGTATTTCAATAAAACTATCATCACTCCACCCCAGATATGAAAGAAATAAAATCGAATTATTAAAAAAAGAATTATTCCCGAAAGTACGCAAACTCACTGAGCTTGGCAGGGGAAATAAAGTTGATATATGTTTTGATGCAGAGGAAGCTGATCGGCTTAATTTATCTTTATTTATTTTTAAAGATATTATTGAAAGCAATCTAATAGATGAAGAGTATCATGGCTTTGGTTTTGCAGTTCAAGCATACCAGAAAAGGGCTTTTTTTATTTTAGATTGGTTAAATGATTATTTAAATAAAGTTAATAAAAAAATAAATATTCGTTTAGTAAAAGGAGCATACTGGGACACTGAAATTAAAATTGCTCAGGAACAAGGTTTTATTGATTACCCCGTATTTACTAAAAAATTTGCAACTGATATTTCGTATTTAGCTTGTGCACATAAACTTCTTGAGAATGAAAATATTTTTTCACAGTTTGCTACGCATAATGCCTATAGCATAGCTTATATAAAAACACTTTTTGAAAACAAAGAATTTGAATTTCAAAAACTTCATGGAATGGGGGATGAGATATATTCTTACTTAGAACAGGATGAAAAATTTAGATGCAGAGTCTATGCTCCTGTAGGTGGTTATAAAGATTTATTGCCTTATTTAGTGCGTAGACTTTTAGAAAATGGTGCTAACACATCTTTTATACACCAACTTAAATCAAAAAATCTTGATATTGATAAATTAATTCAATCACCCTTAGATAAAATAGAAAAGTTAGATTACGACAAAATACCAAAGCCTCTGCAAATTTATCCTGATAGAATAAACTCCAAAGGTTTAGACCTTAGTGAAGAAAATATTATAGAAAAACTAAATTCAGTTATATTAAAAAAAGAAATTTTTGCATTTTCAATTGTTGATGGTAAAGATTTAAAGTCAAATGATAGTAACGATATTATATCCCCGCAAAACGGAAAAATTATTGGCCAAAAATTTTTTGCTGATAATCAAATTGTTGAAAATGCAATTAACGGATTAAAAAATTATTCAAGTGAATGGAAAAAATTTCCAATTGAAAAAAAATCAGAAATATTTTTAAATTTTGCAAATTTAATGGAAGAAAATATTAATGAAATCATTGAAATTGGGGCAAAGGAGTCTGGCAAAAGCATTAAAAACTCTATAGCCGAAATTAGAGAGGCTGTTGATTTCTGCAGATATTACTCAAAAGAAGCAATTAATATTTTTAAAGAGCAAGTTTTACATGGCCCAACTGGTGAATTAAACAAATATAAACTAATAGGTAAGGGCCTGTCTCTTGTGATAAGTCCTTGGAATTTCCCTGTTGCAATCTTTATTGGCCAAACAGTTGCTGCATTAATAACAGGTAATGTAGTGCTAACAAAACCAGCAGAGCAATCTTCTTATGCAGCATATTATATTATTAAACTTTTACTTAAAGCTGGATTACCCAAACAAGCTATTGCATTAGTCCTTGGAGACGGAGCTTTAATTGCAAATAAAGTTATAGAAGATCCAAAATTAAAAAATGTAATCTTTACTGGTTCACTAGGTACTGCAAAAATAATACAATCCAATTTACAGAAAAAAGAAAGTATACCTACGTTTATCGCTGAAACAGGTGGTTTGAACTGCATGATTGTGGATAGCTCTGCACTGCCCGAACATGTGGTCAAAGATGTGGTCCTCTCTGGCTTTGATAGTGCTGGCCAAAGATGTTCAGCTTGTAGAATTTTATGTGTTGAAGAAAATATTTACGAAAAAATTAAAGAAATATTAATAGGTGCAATGACAACGCAAAGTATTGGTGATCCTTCAGATTTAGCAACTGACATCGGACCAGTTATAGATAAAGAAGCATTAACTAATATTAAAACACATATAAGTAAGTTTGATAAAGTTTATCAATCTAAATATATAGAAAAAGAAGGCACATTTATTCCACCCACATTAATTGAATTAGATAAAATTACCGATCTTAAGAATGAAATTTTTGGACCCGTGGTTCATATGATTAAATATAAAGCCAATGAAATAGATAAATTAGTTGATGATATTAATGAATTGGGATTTGGGTTAACTCTTGGGATACATAGTAGAATTGACTAAACAATCAATAGAATTGTAGCAAGAGCAGAGGTAGGAAATATTTATATTAATAGGAATATGATAGGTGCCGTTGTAGGTGTTCAACCATTTGGTGGATACGAAAAATCTGGAACAGGCCCAAAAGCAGGTGGCCCTGAATATTTAAAACGATTATGTCATGAACAGAGTATTTCAAATAATACAGCATCAATGGGTGGTAATGCATCATTGCTAGCTGAAGTAGAGGATTAATAATAAATAATTAATATAAATTTTTAAATAATGAAAGAACAAAATTACAAAAATTATTTTGGAAATGAAATTCTCTTTAGCAAAAAAGAATATTTAGAAAGAGTAAAAAAAGTAAAATTAAAAATGAGCAAAAACAATATTGATGTTTTACTTGTTGCAAGCCCAGCTAATCAATTTTATCTAACCGGTTATGATGGTTGGTCGTTTTACACTCCACAAATAGTTTTAATATCATTATTAGAAGAGCAACCATTTTGGATTGGAAGAAAAATGGATGCAGTAGGTGCAAAATTTACAGCCTTTTTAGATAAAAAACATATAGTGCCTTACCCTGATCATTATGTAGCCTCTGAAGAAATTCATCCAATGGATTATGTGGTTGATTTTATTAAATTAAAAAAATTGGATAAAAAAAATATTGGGGTGGAAATGGATGACTATTATTATACCGCAAGATGGCATGATATTTTAATTAAAGGACTGCCAAATGCTAAATTTTTAAATGCATTCTTGTTAGTTAATTGGATACGTATGATTAAATCTAATCAAGAGCTTAATTATATGAGAAAAGCTGGTAAAATCGCAAACTTAGCTATGCAAAAAGCGATGGAGATTGTTGATGTTGGTGTAAGACAATGCGATGTAATTGCTGAATTGAACAAAGCAACAACTAGCGGTACAAAAGAAATTGGTGGAACTTTTACATGTAAACCACCTAATGCTATGGTAGGCAAATTTTGCAGTGCGCCACATTTAAGTTGGACAGATGAAAAATTAAAAAAGAATGAAATTTTTTATATAGAAATGGGTGGAGCAAAACATCGATATCATGTACCTTTAGCTAGATGCATTTATACTGGTAAAGCTCCAAAAAAAATTCAAAGATTATCTGCAATTATTAAAGAGGGACTTAATGCGGTTTTAAATAAAGTAAAACCGGGAGTAACTGGCCACGAATTAGAAAATATTTGGAAAAAAGTTATTAGCAAATATGGTGTAAAAAAAGATTCTAGGATTGGCTATCCAATAGGCATCGGTTACCCACCTACATGGGGCGAGCTCACGACAAGTTTTAGAAAAGGTGATGAAAATATTTTAAAAGAAAATATGACCTTTCATTGCATTCCAGCTTTATGGTTGCAAAATTATGGTATTGTTATTAGTGAGAGCTTTATAGTTAAAAAAAATGGACCAGAAAGATTTACAAATTATAAACAAAAACTTTTCGATTTAAGTGATTTTAAATGAGGCTAAAAACTAAATTTGGAATGGTTGTAAGTGGCCACAAAAAAGCATCCCAAGCAGGGATGAAAATATTAAAAAGTGGTGGAAACGCAATGGATGCTGCAATTGCTGCTGCAGCCGCTTTAACTGTAGTTATTCCAAATATGAATGGATTGGGTGGCGACTCTATTGCACTTTGGTACTGCTCGAAAAGTAAAAAAATTTCTGTAATTAATGGCTCTGGTAAATCACCAAAAAAAGCTACAGTCTCTTATTTTAAGTCATTAGGTTTAAAAGAAATTCCTCCAAGAAGTCCCTTGTCAATAACAGTACCAGGCGTTGTTCATGCATGGGAAACTTCTTTAAAAAAATTTGGAAAAAATAAATTAAGTGAAGTTTTAAATGATGCAATTAAATTGGCTAGTAATGGAATAAGAGTAGATAAGTATTTGAATAATTTTTTAAAAGGTGATGTTTATAAAAAATTAATTAAAAAAAATAAAAGCCTATCTAATATTTATGGATTACCTAAAAACATAAAATTTGGAAAAATTATAAAACAAAAAAAATTAGCTGAAACTTTAAAGACGTTATCGAAATATGGCTCCAAATCTTTCTACAAAGGAAAATTGCTCAAAATGATGATAGAAGATTTAAATAAGCAAGGCTCGATTTTAAGTGTTGGTGACTTTAGTAGTCACTCTACTTTAATTCAAAAACCAATCTCAACAGATTTTTTTAATAAATCTGTTTATGTGGCACCACCCAACTCTCAGGGATTAGCCTTAATAGGACTATGTAATTTATTTAATAATATTCACGGCAAAATTGATATTAATAAATATTTAAAAATAAAAAAAAAGGTCTTTTTATTAAGAGATATGTATTGTTTAGACCCTAAAATTACAAAACTATATAAACAAAATAATATTTTTGAAAAAATAAAATTAAAGAGTAATAATTATTTTAAAAAAATTTCAGGAGACACTAGCACCATAGTTGTTGTTGATAAGCAGGGTAATGCAGTGAGTTGGGTTCAAAGTTTATTTGAAGAGTTTGGAAGCGGAATTACCTCACATCAAACTGGAGTTGTTTTTCATAACAGAATGTACCTAGAAAAATTATCTACAAAAGGTTTTAATAAACTTAAACCTCAAAAAAGACCATTCCACACTTTATGCCCAGCAATAATTTTAGATAAAAAAAAATTGGATTTAGTAATAGCAACACCAGGTGACCACGGACAGCCTCAAACAATTTTTCAGATACTTAATTATGTTTATAGTTGCAAATACCCAATTCAAAAAGCAGTTAATGCACCAAGAGTACGACACAATAAAGGTAATGAAATTTTAGTTGAAAATGGCTTTACTAAACACTTTAAATATTCAAAAATTAAGAAAATTAAAATAAAGAGTTATAATAAGCCCCATAGAATATTTGGAGGTGTTACTGCAATTAAAATTAATTCTGATAAATCTATATCCAAAGGTGCTGATAAGAGAAGAAATTGTTCTTAAGTAATTAAGATTGCATCAAAAATAATTACTAAAGCGCTTACGAAGCATACTGTTATAATCAAAGATTTTAAATTTCTGCTTACAAATTCTTTTATTGTTTTTTTTCTTCCAATATATGTTCCAATGATTAAAGCAGGTGAAAGATATATTGATTTCATAACCTCTGGTAAATTTATTAGATCAAAATAGACAAATAAAAGCACTGAAAATAAAGCGCCAATACCAAAAAACATATTTAAAGTTGCCACCACATTCTTTGCAGAACTATTTTGATAAACAATTGCCATCGGTGGCCCACCAATTCCTATTAATGTTCCCATTAGTCCAGAAGCTATTGCTGCTAAGGTAATATTTTTTTTTGTAGCTATAATATTCCATTTTTTGGCACTTATGTAGGTAACGGTTAAAAGCAATATACCAAAAATAAATAAATAGTATTTGGTTCCAATAGTTAAAAAAATTAGAGGCATAGCAATTAATGACCCTACAACTCTTCCCGAATAAGAATATATTAAGTCAATTTTTATAACATCTTTAAAGCTTAAAATTCCATTGCTTAAAGCTAAAAATGATCCCATTAAAACAATACAACTTGGTACCATTGATGGATCAAGTAAGATTAAAAAACATGCTGGGATACCAAAACCGATACCTATCGCGCTCTGAGTGATTGCTCCAAAAATAATTAATAAAAAAATGATATAATAAAACTCTATACTTGAAAAATAGTTGAGTATGTTAAGCAAAACTATCTTCGTGGATCATCATGATCAGGATTGAATCTTCTAGGCAATAAACCTGATTGAAACCATTCTATAAAAGTATAGATGTTAAAAACAGGGACCTGAAATTTTTCCCTAATATCAGCTGCGAATGGACTCATATTTGTGCATTCCATAACAATAGCCCCAATGTTAGAATTTTTTTTTAATAGTTCTTCAGCCGCATCTAAATGATCTTGTCTTGCTAGATCTATATTCATTTCTTTCTCATCATTTATAATAACTCTAGTAAATTCTTTGCCATTTTCAGTACCAACAATTGGCGTGTCTAAAGGAACATTTGCAGCTATAAGATGCGCTTCTTTTAAAGAAGGTTTATGAATAGTTAAAATTCCTACTTTTTTATTTTTTGGCAATAAGCTTTGAACCATCTGGACTTGCATTAAAGAAGATGTAGCCACTGGTACATTTACTGCTTCTGCCATTTTTTCTTGAAATAGAGATAAGAAACCACAATTTGTGGTGATACCATCTGCCCCCATTTTCACTAGCTCTTTAGCAGCGTCTATGAAACCATCTAATATTTCTTTACCACCATCATAAACAGCTTGCTTTGGTGTAGCTCCTCTAACTACCCTATAATGAACTGGCACACTCCAAGTCCTTGCATTAGCTATGTCTCCATGAATTCTTGGAAATTGAGTATCAAGCATACATACACCAACCGTACCACCATAAACAGTTTTACCACCAACAGCTATATTTTTTAAATTATCTCCGATTTTCATAATCAAAAAAATAGGTTTAATTTAAAGTTAAATCAACTAATAAATTGACATGGGAGTAGTTTTTTAATTTAGTAAACATTAAATGACACAAAAAATAAAAACTAATTATTTAACTGGTGCAGAAGCGTTAGTTAAATTGTTAGATGCCCATGAGGTTAAATATATTTTTGGACTTTGTGGCGATACAACGTTACCATTTTATGATGCGCTATACAGGCTGAATCATTCGATAAATCATATTTTAACCAGAGACGAAAGAAGTGCTAGCTACATGGCAGATGGATACGCGAGGGTTACAGGTAAGGTTGGAGTTTGTGAGGGCCCAAGTGGTGGTGGTGCAACATACATAATTCCAGGAGTTGTTGAGGCAAATGAATCTTCAATATCATTAATTGCAATTACAAGTGATGTTCCGACTACTTCAATTGGGCATTTTCCTTTAACAGAATTAAACCAAAAAGAATTATTTAAACCTTTGACTAAATGGAATGAAAAAATAGATAACGCTAAAGATTTAGGAAAAATAATACGTAAATCATTTGAAGAAAGCACCTCAGGTAGACCAGGTGCTTGTCACATTTGTTTTCCATTTGATATTCAAAATGCTGAGGTGGATGAAGAAGATATATGGATTAATAAAGAATTTACTAGATTTCCAGCCTTACCCAAAGCGCCAGATTCGTTAAAAATTGATCAGATCGTTCATGAAATATCAAAATCAAAGAATCCAATGATTATTTGTGGAGGAGCAATAAAAAATTCATTTGCAGAAAAAGAATTACAGAAACTAGTTGAAGAAATTAATATCGTACTAGCAACAAGTGTAACAGGGAAAGGAACGTTAGCAGATACACACCCCAATTGTTTAGGAGTAGTTGGAAGTAATGGTGGATCAATACACACAAGAGAAATTACAAAAAACTCTGATCTAATAATTTTTATTGGTTGTCGTGCTGGTTCCGTAACCACAGAAAAATGGCAATACCCAAACAAAAAAACAAAAATAATTCATATAGATATAGATCCAAAAGTTATAGGAGCAAACTATAAAACTCATATATCATTAGTAGCTGACGCAAAACTCACTTTAATTGAATTATATAAAAAAATTAAAAAAATAAAAAAAATTAACTTTGAAGGAAATAAAATAGTTAAAGAAGTAAAAAGAAAAAAATTTAAGGAATTTATTAAACTTTGTAATGAAGACAAAGGCTTAATAAAACCAGAGCGGATAGTTAAAGAGCTTAATGACGCCTTGCCCGAAGACACTTATATAGTACTTGATCCTGGCACACCATGCCCATATTTTGCTGCTTATTATAACTTTTCTAAAGCTGGAAGATATTTTTTAACCAACCGTGCTCATGGAGCTCTTGGTTATTCTTTATCTGCATCTATGGGTGTTCAAATTGGACAGCCAAAAAATAAAGTTGTTGCTGTTATGGGGGATGGAAGTTTTGGGTTTACTGTAGGTGAATTAGAAACTGCTATTAGGTTAAATTTACCTATTATATTCATAGTAATTTCAAATAGCGTCTATGGTTGGATAAAAGCAGGACAAAAATCAAGCTTTGATAAAAGGTATTTTTCAGTAGATTTTACTAGGACGGACCATGCTAAAGTTGCAGCAGCTTATGGACTTAAAACATGGACAGTAAAAAAAGCTAAAGACTTGAAAAAAACAATTCAACAAGCACTTAAACAAAAAAGCCCATGCCTTATAGATATCATAAGTCAACCTCTACAAGATGCTAATGCACCAGTTAGTGAATGGATTGCGTAATTTATAAATGAAGAATCAAAAAAGAAAAATAATAATTATTGGTGCTGGTATAATGGGAATTTCTTCTGCATTAAATTTAATTAGAAGAGGTTGTGATGTAACAATAATAGAAAAAGAAATAGACGGAGAACCAGCTTCTTTTGGAAACGCATCATGGTTATCTGCTCCATCCATAACACCAGTATTAACACCGGGTGCTATTTATAAAATTCCCAAAATGTTATTTTCATCAAATGGACCTCTTTTCTTAAGATTTCCAGGTGTAATTAAAATGTTGCCTTGGCTACTTAAATATTTAACTTATTCAACTAAAGCGAAAGTTAATCACATAGCAAAACATCTAGAGCCTTTACTTAGAAATAGTATAGATGAGCATAAAAAATTAGCAGAAGGAACAAAAGCTTTGCACTGGATTAAAGAAGCGCCATATTTATATTTATATAAGAACAAACATGACTATTTGAAAGATTCCTTTGTTTGGAATATTAGAAAAAATTATGGCTTCAATTTAATAGATATTGAGAGTGATGAACTTCATGAATTAGTTCCAAGCCTGTCAAAAGAATACACATTTGCAATTAAAATAGAAAACCAAGGATATATACTTAATAGCAGAAATTATTTGAAAGATTTACTTGAAGGTTTTAAAGAATTGGGAGGAAACATTATTGAAGAAGAGGTTTTGGATATCATTTCTAATGAAAAAAATATTAAAATAAAAACTAATAAAGGTGAAATTGAATCTGATGATGTTGTTATAGCTGCAGGAGTTTTTTCAGACACATTGTCTAAAAAATTTGGAGCTAATGTTCCTTTACAGTCTGAAAGAGGTTATCATTTAGAGTTAAAAAAAACAAACATAGAGCTTAAATATCCTTTATTTAATGGTTATTTAAAATTAGCAATTGCACCTAAACCAAATGGAATTAGATTTGCTGGTCTTGTTGAATTTGGAAGTTTAAAATCAAAACCAAACCCAAAAGCATACGATTTACTTATTAAAAATGCAGAATCTATGTTTCCAGGAATTTCATATGAAGAAAAAAGTGAATGGTCAGGACATCGACCAGCAACCATAGATAGTCTTCCATTAATTGGAAAATCACCAATAGATGAAAAAGTTTTTTTCGCCTATGGGCATCATCATATAGGTTTAACCGCAGGACCAAAAACTGCTGAACTTTTAACAAAATATATTTTAAGAGATAACGACCAAGAGGATATTTTACCTTACAGTCCAAATAGATATTAGTACAATTAATAGTTGAAATAAATTATTTTATAAAATTATTATAGAAATTTAATTTGAATTATAATTGTTTTCATGATCTTGTTAAGATTAATAACAAATAGAGAGGATTAATAATGATTAAAAATATAACTAAGTTTTTAACAACAGTACTATTTTCTATTGTGCTGACGTTAAATGCTCAAGCTGTAGAAAAGTGGGATATGCCAATGGCTTATTCAGCAACAAACTTTCATAGTGAAATTGGAGTAATGTTTGCTGATTCAGTTAGAATAGCCACAGGTGGTGAAATTGATATTACAGTTCACCCTGGTGGATCACTATTTAAAGGTGGTGAAATTAAAAAAGCTGTACAAACAGGACAGGCTCCTATTGGAGAAAGATTACTTTCTGGACATCAAAACGAAAATCCAATTTTTGGTACAGATTCAATTCCTTTCCTTGCAACATCATATAAGGCGTCTGATAAACTTTGGAAGCATTTAAAACCTGAGATGACAAAAATACTAGACGAACAAGGACTAGTATTATTGTACGGTGTGCCATGGCCTTCACAAGGTTTATACTTTAAAAAAGAAATTAACTCCATTGCAGATAGTAAAGGTGTTAAATTCAGATCATATAATTCTGCAACAGCAAGAATAGCTGATCTAATGGGTATGTTGCCAGTTCAAGTTGAGGCTGCTGAATTGTCTCAAGCTTTAGCAACGGGTGTTGCTGATTCTTTTGTTTCATCTGGTGCAACTGGATACGATAGAAAAGTTTGGGAACATTTAACTCACTTTTATGAAGTTAATGCTTGGTTACCAAGAAACTACGTTTTTGTTAACAAGAAATCTTGGGAAAAGATAGGTAAGAAAAACCAAGATATCATTATGGGTGTGGCGGCAATGGCGGAAGCTGCTGGTACAGCAAGATCTGAACAACTATCAGGTTGGTATTTAACTCAATTAGCAGAAAATGGTATGACAGTTACACCAGCAAAGGGTCAGTTTAGATCTGAGCTTGAAACTATTGGTAAAACTATGTCTGATGAATGGATGGTTAGCGCTGGAGCAGTTGGTAAAAAAATTATCGACGGATTTAAATCAGAAAAGTAATAGTTAAAAAAACAATTTAAACTGAGCCCAATTAATTAATTGGGCTCAGTTTTTTTAAAAACAATATGGAACAAAAAAAATTTTTATTAAGATCCTTTTTGGATAAATTATATTTATATGCAGTTTATATCGCAGCATTTGCATTGCTCATGATATTGCTAATTATTGTATATAATATGGTTGCTAGATGGACTGGTAACACCGCGGTAGGAGCAACAGCTTATGCCGGTTATGCCATGGCTACCTCAGCTTTTTTTGCAATGGCGTATACTCTTAATCAAGATGGACACATAAGAGTAAAAATGCTTTTAAGCAAACTTGGCAAATATAGAAAATGGGGAGAAAGATGGTGTTATGGAATGGGTTCTCTTATTAGTATTTACTATTTTTATTATGCTGCACGTGGGGCACATTTTTCTTATATATTAAATGATATCTCACAACAGGATGATGCTTGGCCAATTTGGATTCCACAAATGGCTATGGTTATAGGAACATTAATTTTAGCAATAGCTTTTTTAGATAGACTTTATCAGGTCATTTTTTTTGATTATGATGAACTTGAAAAAAAATGGGAAGTAAAAGATGAAAAGGCTATTGAAGATATAACATCATCTAATGAGAACCGTAAAGAGAGGATAGAAAATTAAATGGAACACTTATATCTAACAGTTATTTTTTTATTTACGTTATTTTTTCTTTTAGGTAGTGGTTTGTGGATTGGTTTAGCTTTGATAGGCGTTGCCTATGTTGGAATAGAAATATTTACTGTTCGTCCAGCTGGAGATGCAATGATTACAACAATTTGGACAACATCATCAAGTTGGTCATTAACAGCATTACCCTTATTTATATGGATGGGGGAAATACTCTATAGAACAAAATTATCTGAAGACTTGTTCAAAGGTCTTTCACCTTGGATGAATAATTTACCAGGAAGATTGTTACATACCAATATTGTGGGATGCACTTTTTTTGCAGCCGTATCAGGTTCTTCAGCAGCAACCTTGACTACAGTTGGTAAAATGTCGATTCCTGAACTGAGAAAAAGAGGTTACCCAGAAAATATGACCATAGGCACTTTGGCTGGATCAGCCACCTTAGGTTTAATGATACCTCCATCTTTAACTTTAATTGTTTATGGTGTTACAATTAATGAATCAATTGTGCAATTATTCATGGCTGGGATATTTCCAGGTATAGTATTAGCACTTCTCTTTATGGGATATGTGGGAATTTGGGCAACTTTTAATAAAGATAAAATGCCACCAAAAGATCCGCAAATAAATTTGATTGATAAAATAAAAAGCTCAAGATTTTTAATTCCTATATTTTCTTTAATTATCTTTGTAATTGGATCAATGTATATGGGGTGGACTACACCAACGGAGGCAGCATCTTTTGGAGTTATAGGTGGATTAGTTTTGGCGGCACTACAAGGGTCGCTAACGGTGAAAACATTTTTAGCAAGTTTGATGGGTGCTACAAAAACTTCTTGTATGATTGCATTTATATTAGCTGGCGGAGCATTTTTAACAATGTCAATGGGATTTACAGGTTTACCAAGATCTATAGCTGAATGGATTGCATCAATTGGTCTGTCAAACTTACAGCTACTATTATGTCTAATGATTTTTTATATTGTGCTTGGATGTTTTTTAGATGGAATTTCCTCAATAGTTTTAACAATGGCAGTAGTCGAACCCATGATAAGAGATGCAGGTATTAATGTAATTTGGTTTGGAATATATTTAACTGTTTTAGTTGAAATGGCACAGATTACACCACCAGTGGGGTTTAATTTATTTGTTTTACAAGGAATGACGAAACATGAAATGTATTTTTTAGCAAAGTCAGCCTTACCAATGTTTTTAGTTATGGTAGTTATGATTTTTATAATGATAGCCTTTCCTGAACTTGCAACATATTTACCAAGTACAGTTCGTTCAGCTAGCGCTGGTTAGAATATGAATAAGATTAATGGTATAATTTTTGAAGAAAAAAATAAAATAGGGATAATTACATTAAGTAAAGAAAGAGTTTTAAATGCGTGGAATAAAGAAATGCGCACTACAATCTGTCAAATTTTTAAAAAAATTAAAAAGCAAAAAAAAATTAAAGCAGTAATCATAACGGGTGCAGGCGAGAAAGCTTTTTGTGCAGGTCAAGATTTAAATGAATTAAAAGATTTTAAACCAAGTCAAATTGAGTCATGGATAGATGAGTTTAAAAATGTTTATTCAGCAATTAGATCTTCAGAAATACCAACAATAGCATGCATTAATGGTGCAGCAGTAGGGTCAGGATTTCAATTGGCCTTGTTAACAGATATACGCGTTTCACACAAAGATGTTAAGTTAGGTCAGGTTGAAATTAACTCAGGAATAGTGAGTGTAACTGGACCCTGGATAATTCAGAAAGTGTTAGGCTTATCAACTTCAATAGAACTTTCTCTAACTGGAAAATTAATTAATGGTCAAGAAGCATTTAAAAGAGGGATAATTCATCATTTAACAAAAAAGAATAATACAATGCAATTATCATTAAAAATTGCGAAGGAATTGTCTGAAAAACCAGTAAATGCAATGGTGCTTACAAAAAAAAGATTTTGGGAAACATTTAAAGTTGGAATGAATGAAGCATTTGAAAGTGCAAAAAGATACCATAAGATCTCTTTTAAATCTGGTGAACCACAAAAAAAAACTAAAAAATTTCTAAACAAATAATTTCTATTAATGAAGACTTATTCATTACCAGATAGAAATATTTTAGATCTATTATTAAATAATAGTAAAATAGATCCTAATCATGTTGTATTTATTGAAAATGAAAAGAAAATTACAAGAAAAAACTTAATAGAAAAAATTTTAAAAATAAAAGGTGGTCTTAAAAAAAAAGGATTAAAAAAAGGGGATAGAGTAATAAGTTTATTAGATAATTCATACGAAGAAATTGTTTTATTTTTTGCCTGCATAACATCGGGTATTATCTGGATTCCATTAGGAGCTGAAAGAAAAGGCCTTGGATTAAAATATATTTTACAGTTAACAAAACCTAAATTAATATTTTCAAAAAGTAAAAAACCAAATAACTTACCTAAACAATTTATTAAAAAAGTTTTTAAAATAAATAATAATTTAAAAAATTTAGAACATGTTAAAAATTTATTTAACATTAAGAAGCTAAATAAGGAATGTTGTATTATATTTACATCGGGAACAACAGGTCCCCCAAAAGGCGTTATGGTTACACAAAAAATGTTGTTAGCCTCTGCTTACGCAACAGGTGTAGCTTCCAACATTAATAAAAGAGATAAATTTTTATTATGGGAATCTTTATATCATATTGGAGGTTTAGAAATTATAATATTAACTTTACTAGAGAAAATTCAAATTATTATTACTAAAAAATTTTCTGCTACAAACTTTTGGGGATTAGTAAAAAAATATAAAGTTACAAAATTGCATTACTTGGGTGGAATTCTTGATATTTTATTAAAATTAAAAAAAAAAAAATATGACAAAAATCACCAAATTAAATTAGGATTTGGTGCGGGTGCTAGGGCAGAGGTGGTTCAAGAATTTAAAAAAAGATTTAATATTAAGCTAAGAGAAGTTTATGGAATGACAGAGGCCTCAAGCTTTACATCAATTAACTTTAATTCCAAAAAAAATTCTATTGGACAGGTATTACCTTGGTTTAAAGTTGTGATTAAAAAAAAATCAAAATTAAATAATAATGGTGAAATCGTTATTAAAGAAAATATTCATGGACTGTTAACAAAGGGATATTTTAAAGATAAAAATGCTACTAAAGAACTACTTAAAAAAGATGGGCTGCACACTGGTGATGTAGCCAATATAGATAAAAAAGGAAATCTTTTTTATATTGGTCGTTTAAAAGATTCAGTTAGAGTGAGGGGGGAAAATATTTCAGCATGGGAAATTGAAACTACACTAAATAATAAAATTTTTATTTCTGAAAGTGCAATTTTAAAAGTTAAAGCTGACATTGGTGAGTTTGATATGGTAGCCTTAATTATTCCCAAAAAATACGATCTTGATATTATTAAAATTATTAATGATTGTAAAAAAGATTTTTCCAAAAATTACATACCAAGGTACTGGTGTTTAGTTGATCGCTTTCCAAGAACCCCTACTTTAAGGATAGATAAAAAAAACATTATGTTAAATAGTTATAAATTTTTTGATAGAATAAATAATAATTATATTAAATTTAAATAATTAATTAAATAACTTATATAATTATATTTCTTTAAACTCTTATTTTTCGTATAAAAATTATCTATTTAAGCAATATGCTTTATTATATTTTTTGCAGGGTATGTTTTTTTAATCCAATCTTGTGGAATACCCTTTAAGCCCTTGAGGGCCGCAAAATAAGCACCAACAAAATTTGCACGAGAACAATTGCATCCACCAGCCTTTATAGTTTTTATAACCGCAGTTTTAAAATTTTTAGAAGACATGATTGCGTGTAGGGCTCCATTAAAGGTGCCAGGATAACTACATGCTTTACCAAATGTTTTTACGACAACGTTATGAGGTTTTGATCTAATTTTCTTAACTTTTTTAATGTTTTCAATCACATTCTCAAAATATTTATTTTTAATATTTTTTTTAAAAAAACTGTTAATAGGATCTTTGTCGCCCCTGTCAGCTAAATCAATAATTTTTAGTTTTGCCATAGCAAATTGCTCACTAACTTTTCCATTAGCAACAGTTCTTATAATTTTTTTTGTTTTTTGATCAGAGTTATTTGAAAAATAAAAAGGCAGACTTGCACAATATCCATCAGACTCGTTAACTTTAACCCCACCTGTCACAGTTTTTTTCAATTTGATATTATTAATGGTTTCCAAAATATTTTGATGGATCCAAGGCCCTTTCATGGCCGTTTTCCATTTAATCTTTTTGTATTTTTTTCTTAAAGTTAAATTTTTCCAATATTCTGAACCAGGCCCAAAATTTTTAATAATATTTTTTTTAAAAACCTCAATTACCTCTTTATGATTATGTTTATTAATTAAGGTTTTAAACATCACTTGACCAACATCATTATATCCAGAAACTTCACCCGTTCTAATTGAGTAGAATGGAGATCTATTTTGTTTAAAAAAAGCAATATTCTTTTTACCTTTTATATATGACTTAAGTTTTTTTTCATCATAGACCCAATGCAAAGGTCTTGCCGCTGCATCTGCGACAGTTGCGCCAAGAAAAATATGTAACCTTTTAAACATCAATAACTAATACTTTATTTAAATAAAACTTAAAATGTTTTAAATTAAATTAATGTTAAGTATTAAAAATTGGGATAATAAAACTTGGATTTCATCTACAAAATATATCCAATCCTTTAATAATTTTTTATTAAAACAAAAAAACCTTAATAAAAACTCTTTAATTTTAGATATTGGATGTGGTCGCGGTAAGATAATGGGATCTTTATCTTCAAAACTTAAATTAACACACAAACCTATTGGACTTGATATCGAAAATCACAAAGATTTTGATAAAAGAATTACCTTTAAAAAAACAAATGCAATTAGGTATCTTAAAAATAATAAAAAGAAATTTGATTTAATATTAGTTAAGCAAACTATCCACTTATTTAATTTTAGGGATATTAAAAAGATATTAACTTACTCTCACGCCAGTTTAAAGGTGGGAGGTGTTATCTTAATTCTAACTCTAGAAACAAAAAATAATGAAATTCCTACATTTTCCTTGATGAAGCAAAATCTTAATCAATCTTTTAAAAGAGATACAATCATTTGGAAAAACATACTTAAACTTAATATAAAAAAAAGTATTACTAAATTTAATTTTAAAGTTAATGTTAAAAAAAACTTATATTTAAAGATGATAAAACAACGTTATATATCTACTTTATTAAAATTTACTTTAGTTGAAATTTTAAATGGTATTAAAGAAATTAATCTAAAATATAAAAAAAATATTTTATTTAATGATAAACTCAAATGTATAATATTAAAAAAAGTGTGAAATATTTAATAATATTTTTACCAATCTTTCCAATTAAAGTATTTAGTTTTGAAAATGATAAAATTAATTTTGGAAAATTTTCACTAAATAAATATGAACATTAAGATTTGGTTATTTTATCTGTAAGTTTTCTTGAAATAGGTGAAAAAAAATTACCCGCTAAAAAAGCAAGTGGAAAAGCAACAATCCAGGCTGTTCCCCAGCGGTGAAAAAAGTCTCCTTCAAGCCCCGTGTTAACAATAGTGATTACACAAGACATAAATACAGACATGCCCAAACTTATAAAAAATACAAAAATTATTGAATAATATTTTTTTGAAATCATTAATGCTTGTCTATATTATTTGATGAATTATACAATCAGGGTTATTAAATTATAAGTTTAAAATGTTACCTGATAAAATTAAAGAATACTTAAATGAATACATAAGCCAAGAGGTTTATGTTCAAGTAGCTGTTGCTAAAGGCAAAAATAAAATTTCTACTGATGCTGCAATTAATAAATACTTTGAAAGTAATCACTTTACTGGTTTGGCTGAAGGCAAGCCTTACAATACTTTTTTAGATAACCTTAAAGATAAATGTTTAGGTAAATTATTAAATTCTCCAATGAGAGATGGCAAAACAGAGGATCAAATTATTATTGAACTTCAAAAAAAGCTTAACACTTTAAAAGTTGAAGAATTAAATGATACTTACTGGGAAGTTGAGACTGGTGAATATTTAAGTGCAGCAGATATTAAAGAAATCGAACTTGAAAGAGATACTTTAATTAAATTTTTAACATCTAAAAATGAAGCGCATGATACCGTCAGCACTCTTTGTAAAAATTATGAAAAATTATGCAAAGAAAAGTATCCAGAAGCTCCTTTACCGTTAGAAATACTAGACATCAAAAACTAAGTTTATCTTTAATATTCAAAATTATAGTCTATAAAAGTATAAGGGGTGTCGTAACTGACTGAGAATAAACCCTAAGAACCTGTCCGGTAATTCAGAAAGGGATAACAATGGATAAAACATACTTTATAAATCAATCAACATCATTAGCACTAGTCATCACTATAAGCTTAATCTTTACAGTAGTTGGTTTAATTTACTCAAAAAAATATCAAGGGATTAATAATTATTTAACAGCAAATAGAAATATTGGTTTCTTTTCATTAACGACAAGTCTAATAGCATCTGCACTTGGTGCTTGGATTTTATTTGGTCCAGCATCTGCTGCAACATGGGGTGGAATTGGTGCTGTTATTGGTTATTCATTAGGCACTGCTTTTCCAATGATTTTTTTAATTTCACTTGGAACAAAAATTAGAACTGAGTTTCCTAAAGGATCAACTCTAATTGAATTTTTAAGAAAAAGATTTGGCAAAAGTCTATTTAAACTTATTTTGCTTATGACAGTATTTTATATGTTCGTCTTTCTATGTGCAGAAGTAACAGCTGTTGCAATATTGATCAATTATATTTCAGGTACAGAACTTTGGATTACATCTTTAATTATATTAATCGCAACCCTTACTTACACATTGTATGGAGGGTTAAGAGCTTCAATTTTTACAGATAATATTCAAATGATTGTAATTGTAGCTTTGTTTTTAATATCAGTTTTTTACCTAACATCATTTACAGGAGATCAGTTTTCTTTCTCATTTATTAAAGAAAAAAGTCCTCATTTATTAAGTGGTAGTTACATTCCAAACTATACGGCTGGTTTAACTTTCTTTATTGCAGTTGCTGCAACTAATCTTTTTCATCAAGGGAACTGGCAAAGAGTTTATGCTGCTAAGAATAATGATGTCTTAAAGAAAAGTTTAATTGTGGCATTTATTATAATTATTCCAATTGTTTTATTTATGGGCTTTAGTGGACTAGTTGCGGTATCAGCTGACCCAAAAGTTATTCCTGATCTTGGTTTCTTTTCTTTATTACTAAGCGAAAAGACAGAGTTTTTATCATTAATAATTGTGATCCTTGGTTTGTCTTTAACAATTAGTACGGTTGATACTTTAGTTAATGCGATATCAAGTTTAATAGTGGTTGATGGTAAAGCGACTTTTAATTTTAGCAAAAAAACCAATTATCTAACTCTTTCAAAGTATTTTATAGTTATGCTT
>FUWD013229943.1_pt1 | contig 22388 bp, 25 predicted proteins | sample 1063281 | NCBI WGS metagenome assembly FUWD01 (sample SAMEA79048168, study PRJEB19326) | metagenome | biome: marine | reverse complement strand
TCTTCAACTGGCTCGTTCACTACTCCATCAATTTTCTTGAAAATTACTTCCGGCTTTTCTACTTCCATCTCATATCCCTCTCTTCTTAAGTTTTCTAAAAATACGGCCAAATGAAGTTCTCCTCTTCCAGAAATTTGAAACTTTCCATCAGTTCTTTTAACTACCTTCAGGCTTAAGTTCTTCTCAAGTTCTTTGTTTAAACGTTCTTCAAGTTGTCTAATAGTTACAAACTTTCCTTCTTTTCCAGAAAAGGGAGAAACATTAGTTCCTAAAGTCAAATGAAGAGTTGGTTCTCCAATTTCAACCGCCGAAAGTATTTGAGTATCACCTGGCTCAGAAATGGTATCACCAATTTTTGATTCAGAAACACCAGCAATAGTAACAATATCACCAGAACACACTTTCTCAGCAACTATTTTATTAAGACCCTGAAAAACAAATATTTTCTCAGCTTTAAAAGCTTTGTTCGGATTACTAGATAAAGTTAATTTTTTCCTATATTGATTATTCCCTGATGAATTCTACCGACAGACATTCTGCCAAGATGTGGATCATAATCAAGAGCAGAAACTAACATTTTAAAAGGTTTTTTATCATCTACATTTGGGGCAGGAACATGATCAATAATCTTTTCCAATAAAGGAGTAACTGTTGCTTGTTCATTAAAGTCTTTTGGCAAAGAATCATAAACTCTTCCTTCTCTACCTACGGTATAGACTACAGGAAATTCAAGATGATCTTCACTAGTTGCCAATTCTAAAAATAAATTTTCTGTTTTTTCTACAACATGAGCAACACGAGCATATGGTTTATCAATTTTATTAATAACCACAATTACTTTCAAATCTAATTCTAAAGCTTTTTTCAAAACAAACCTTGTTTGTGGCATCGGACCTTCTTGAGCATCGATAATAAGCAAAGCTCCATTAGCCATTCCTAAAGTTCGTTCAATCTCACCGGAAAAATCAGCATGACCAGGAGTATCAATAATATTGATTTTTACTCCCTTATAAAGGATTGCACAATTTTTTGCCGTAATAGTAATTCCTCGTTCTCTTTCTTGATCATTACTATCCAATATCCTTTCTTCTCCCATTTGCTGCTGATTATCACGAAAAACATGCGTTTGTTTAAGCAAGGCATCAATTAGAGTTGTCTTACCATGATCAACGTGAGCAATGACGACTACATTTCTGATAGATTTATTTGTTTTTTCCATAATAAAACCCCGCTTCAAGGGTAAAGTAACATTGTACCAGTAGATAGGCAAAAACACCAGCTATTGAGTCCTCAATTTAAAATATTAGTCAAGACATGATAAAATCATATTGCTAAAATATAATCACATGCCAAGTAACCTAATCTATACCAATCGTGCCATTAAAAAGATATCTTTTTATGGTTTAGAAAAATGGCAGATAGAAAAAGTTATTTCAGACCCGCAAAGAATCGCGTGGGCCAATGTTTCTGGACTTAAAAATGTTATTAGAGTTACTAATCATATTGAAATTGGGGTTACCGTTAAAGAAGAAAAAGATGGAATGATAAAAATAATCTCTGTTTGGAGAAGAAAACTATTTGCCTAAAGATTAATAAAATAACCAAGAAAAAATGGTCAGGAGAAATAACTAAAAAAAGCATCGCTCTTGATTTGGAAGAAGGAGTATTTACTTGGAAAAACCCAAAAAGAATTGCTCTTTCTTTAAAAAAATCAGCCGAAAACAGTGTTCGAAGAAAATCCCCTCCCTTTCAATCGGCTATGAGTATGCTTAATTTTTATATAAACCGAGCTGGGGGGAACTTGAAAAAAGAACAAAAAGAAATTTTAGAGCAATCTAAAATCGAACTTCGTAAACTTTTTGAAAAATAAATTTAAATCTTTTTCAATCTCTTAATTGTTTTCTCTTTTCCTAGAACTTCCATTGTTTCAAAAAGAGGTGGAGTAGCAAATTTTCCGGTAATGGCAATTCTTGTCGCCATAAAGAATTTTCCTAAATGATAATCATTATCCTGAACTATTTTTCTAAAAAGATCTTCTAATGTTTTTGTTTCCCAATCCTTAACTTTTTCTAACCTTTCTACTGCTTTTTTAAACTGCTCTTTTATTAATTTCCCATCTTTGCCACTCTTTTTAAGCAAAAGCTTTTTATCAACCTTTGGTTCCTCAACAAAAAAATCAACTAACGATTTATAATCTGATAGATTTATCAATCTCTCCTTAACTAAAGGAATAGTTTGTTTAATTAAATCATTTTTCATTCCTTTGGGAGTAAATGGTTTTAATAGTTTTATTAGCTCTTCATCTTTCTTTTCTCTAATATAATGACCATTTAACCAATCTAATTTCTTGAAATCGAAGATTGGAGCTGAGGTAGATACTCTTTTAAAAGAAAAGTTTTTAATAAACTCATCTATAAAAAATATTTCTTTTCCCTTAGGATGAGACCATCCTAACAGACATAAAAAGTTAACTAAAGCTTCAGGAAGATAACCATTTTCTTTATACCAAGAAACGGCCACTGGGTTTCTTCTTTTAGAAATCTTTGATTGATCAGGATTTCTTAAAAGCGGTAAATGAGCAAATTCAGGAACTTCTGCTTTTAAAGCTTTATAAAGTATTATCTGTCGTGGGGTATTGGAAATATGTTCTTCAGCTCTAATAACAGTACTCATCTTCATTGAATAATCATCAATAACCACGGCAAAATTATAAGCAGGAAAACCATTTGATCTTAAAATTACAAAGTCTTTAATCTGAGAATTATCAAATTCTATTTTTCCTCTAACCAAATCATTCCAAGAAGTTTTTCCTTGAGGAATTTTAAACCAAACAGCTCCTTCTTTTTTATAAGCCAAATCTTGATCCTGTAATTGTTTGGCATATTTTTTATAAAGATCAATTCTTTCTGATTGTCTATATGGTCCATATTTCCCTCCGACATCAGGACCTTCATCATATTTTAAACCCAACCAATTCAAAGAGTCGATAACAACTTTTTCAGCTCCAACAACAAAACGTTCCGTATCGGTATTTTCAATACGTAAAACAAACTTTCCTTTGTTTTTTTTAGCGTAAGCATAATTAAATAGAGCAGTATAAATATTGCCGATATGAGCTAAACCTGTTGGTGATGGAGCTGTACGAACACGAACTTCTTTCATCCTACCTTGATTTTAACATACCGAACTTTTATACTCAAAGATAGCTGCCCATGACGAATTTAACACAAACAACCTATTGGACAAGAAGAATCTTAAAATTAGGAGGAATTTTTTTAGTTGCTATTTTAGTCTTAAGGATTGGATTTAACCTTGTTTCTGGTGTTTGGCGTAAGCTAAAACCACCGCCACCGCCACCACCAACAGTTAGTTTTGGTAAATTACCTAAGTTAGAATTTCCTGAAAATAAAGACCTCCCCGAACTCACCTTCAAACTAGAAACTATTCAAGGAGGTTTACCTAAATTTCCAACAACAGGCAAAGTTTACTTTACTCCAAAACCAGGATCTAACTTGTTGGCTTTGGATAGAATTACACAACAAGCTTTACAATTCGGTTTTAAAGGACAGCCACAACAAATTGATGAAAAAACCTATCGTTGGCAAACAGGGGCACCCCCTTATACTACTTTAGAGATAAATACCAATACAGGAAACTTCCATCTTTATTATGATTACTTTAATGATCAAGAGGTTATTAATAGTAAGAATTTACCTACTAACCAACAAGCAGCTCAAGAAGCAAAAAACTTCTTAGCCAGTAATGGTCTTTTACCTGATGAAATTTCCACCGGTAGCGCTGAGTTCCAATATCTTAAGTTTTATCCAGAAGGTTTAAAAACAGCCTTATCTTTATCAGATGCAGATTTTGTCAGGGTTAATCTTTTTAAGGCCAATTTAGACAACCTGAAAATTCTTCCCCCTAATCCTAAAGATTCTTTGATATCATTTCTTTTTCAGGGATTAAAGCCCTAGATAGAAGAATCATTGAAGTTAAATACACTTACTATCCCATTAGAGCCGAAGCTTCGGCTACTTATCCTTTAAAGATAGCTCAAAAAGCTTGGAGCGAACTCCAGGGTGATAGTGGCTATATTGCTAATCTTGGTGAAAATACGGGAGGAAATATTATTGTTCGCCAAGTTTACCTAGCTTACTTTGAATCAAACATTCCACAACATTATCTTCAACCAATCTATGTCTTTGAAGGAGATAATAATTTCTTTGGTTATGTTTCGGCCGTTAGTTCCGAATGGATGGAGTAATGTCTTCCCAAATATAATTTTCGAAAGTCCAATCAACTAATTTTTTAGTTTCTAAAAAACGATTTTCGCTTTTTAAGACAACCGTAATAATTCCTCTCTCTTCCCTTTCTGTATAACCAATCAAACATTCACCTGCTTCTTCTGTCCAACCAGTCTTTAAACCCTTCATTCCAGGAACTTTTTCTAAAAGTTCATTAATATTATAAAGATGATGGACTATTTCTCCTGTTACATCTGTAACCTTAATATAAGAAGTAGAAACCATCTCTAAAATATTTTCATTTTTTAAAGCTACCGCAGCTAATCTAGCTAAATCTAAAGCGGTGCTATAAGAATAGGAATTTAACAAGTCTCCATTTTTATCACTATCTAATCCGGTTGGATTGGCAAAGAAAGTATCATTTAAATTTAATTCTTTAGCTTTTTCATTCATTCTTTTAACGAAAGTTTCTGCCCCACCAGGATAATTTTGAGCCAAAACTAAAGCAGCATCATTAGCTGAAGAAACTAGAACCCCATAAAGTAAGTTTTTAACTGTTATTTTTTCATCTTCTAAAAGTTCCATATCCTGACCTTCATCATCAGGACTTTTAACAACGATAACATCATCAAAACTATAATATTCTAAAACCACTAAAGCTGTCATTACCTTGACAGTCGAAGCTGGAAAAAGTTGGACCTTTTCATTTTTACCAAAAACCAAAACAGCCGAATCTCGATCTACTACAACTGCTGATTCAGCTGTCAACAAAGGGGCAGGAATATCATTTTTGTTCAAAGGATAAAAGTAACCAAGGAATAGGAAAATCAATTTCTTCTACCAAAGATTTTGTAAAAAAAGATTGAATAGTAGCATATATATTTTGAGAAGGAATAAAAAAGAAACTAAAACAAAGAAAGAGCAATAAAGCTCTTTTTGTTTTAAGGAGGTTATTTTATTCTTCGTCGTCAACAATTTTAACAATCTTTTCAAGCAAACTATCATCTTTTTTCCCTCTTTCTTTCCCAAACTTAGACAAAGGAACATCAACCCTCTCTAAATCTCTTGGGAATAAAGAAGCTTCTCTAACATTACTAAGCCCTAGTACGTTTTGAGTAATTCGCTCTAATCCTAGACAAAAACCCCCTTCAGGTGGCATCCCATATTTAAAGGCTTGTAAGTAAAAAGAAAAATTATCTGGATTATAACCACGACCTTTAATACTGTTTAAAAGTTGCTTGTAATCGTTAATTCTCTGTCCACCGGTTATCCATTCAACTCCTTTTCCTAAAATATCAAAACTTAATGTATTTTTTGGATCTTTAGGATCAGGATAGGTATACATTGGTCTTTTGTCTGTTGGATAATGAGTAATAATAACCAAATCAGAACCTTTTTCTTCTAAAGCCCAACGACAAATCTCTCTTTCATCTTCTGGGCTTAAATCTGGTTCCTTGCGATTATCTTTTTTTGTTCTTTTATAAATAATTTCCAAGGCTTCTCTAAGTTTTAGAACTGGAGTTTCTTTGACTGTCTTTGGTAAATCTAGTTTCTTATCATATTCCCTAAGTTTTTTAAAAATAAATTTCAAAAGATCATCAGCTAATTTATAAATATCTTCCCAACTATTAATGAAACCCATCTCTGCGTCTAATCCAACGTATTCTGTTATATGTCGAGTGGTAATACTCGGTTCAGCCCTGTAAGCATGCGCAATCGTAAAAACCCTCTCAAAAACACCAACGCCAATTTGTTTATAAAACTGAGGGCTTTGGGCTAAATAAGCATCATAATCAAAATAATTAATCTTAAAAAGTTCAGCTCCGCCTTCAGTAGCCGTAGCTGTAATAGTTGGACAAAAAATTTCTGTAAAATCATTATCCGTTAAATATTGCCTGAACGACTGAACTATTTTTTCTTGAATTTTGAAAATAGATTTTTGAGAAGGATGACGTAAACTTAAAGGTCTATAATCAAGCAAAGTTGGTAATTGCAAGTTTAACTTTTTTTCTCCAATATCAAAAGGTAATTCTGCTGCTTTAGAAATAATATTTACTTTTTCTGCTTCAATTTCAACAGTTCCTGTAAGAATATTTTTATTGACCATTGAAGATGGTCTTTTCTTAACTTTACCGACAATTTCAACAATATCTTCATTCCTAAATTCAGCTAATTTTTTACTACCAACAACTTGAATAATCCCTGAACGATCACGAAGATCGATAAAAACCAATTTCCCATGATCACGATAACTATCAACCCAACCTGAAAGCTGAACTTCTTTGCCTATTTTTTTGATTGCTTCTTTAACTAGAGTTCTATCCATGTTTTTAATTCTAGCTTTTATGCCTATTTTTTGCAATTACTTTAATTTAATATCTTTTAATCTAAGTTGCAATTTTTTATGTCCATTCCAAGTATTAATTAAAAAATTATAAGCAATATCAATTGGTTTCTCTCTATTTAACTTTGAATAAAATTCACCCATATTAAAACCAATCGCTTCTAATACTTGCCCACTACCATCTTCAACCTTCATTTTCAAATGTTGGTTATCTGTCCCCATAAGTTGAGCCTCTGAAACTTTTACCTGAGAAGTTGTAAAAACAGGTTCTGAATTACCCCGCCCAAAAGGATATAATTCTTGTATTATTCTATGTAGGTCAAAATTCAATATCTCTAAATCTAGCTCTACATCAATTTTTGTAGTTGGAGAAAGATCAACCTTTCCTAAAGCCTCTTCAGTTATTTTTAAAAGTTTGTTTTTAAAAGTTTGAATTTTATCTGTTTTAATAGTAAATCCTGCTGCTTTGGGATGTCCCCCTGAAGAAGTTAAAAGATGATCACAACTTTGGATTGCTTCAATAATATTAAACTCATCGATTGAACGAGCTGAGGCCCGAGAAAATTTTTCTCCCTGAGAGATGATAATAGTTGGTCTATAAAATTCTTCCATTAATTTACCAGCTACTAAACCAATTATTCCTTCATGATAACTTTCATGAGTAATAAAAATTAAATTACCTTTCTTTTTTTCTGCCAACCAAATATCCTTGGCATGTAAAACTGCCTTTGTGGTTAGTTCCCTTCTTTCTTTGTTTTTTTGATCAATTCTTTGAGCTAAACTAATGGCTCTATTCTCATCCAGTGTACAAAGAAGCCTTAATGCTTCCATTGGATCATCTACCCTTCCTGAAGCATTTAATCGAGGACCAATAACAAAACCAATTTCATAAACTCCAATTGTCGATCTGTTCAAAGAGGCAAAATCAAATAATGACAAAAGTCCTAATCTTTTTGTTTTTCTTAAAGAGTCAATTCCATATTTAACCAAAGAACGATTCACTCCTACCAAAGGAATCATATCGGTAATAGTGGCCATGGCTACTAAATCTAAACCAAAATTATTATTCTTTAGATCTAGAAGTTTATTGGCTAAGTACCAGCCTGTAGTTGCCCCGGCAATTAAAGTACTATGTATAATGGCTTTGGCCTGTTTAGGATATCTCCTCTTATCAATAACATGATGATCGCAGACAATGATATCAACACCTAATTCTTTTGTCTCACTAACAGCTTTTCCTGCCACAATACCATTATCAACGGTAATAATTAATTTCACTCCATCATTAGCAAACTCTTTAACTTTTTCAATTTTTAAACCATAACCTTCATCACGACTAGGAATAAATGGTAAGGCATCTGCTTTTAATTTAAATAGTGCCTCCCATAAAACAGCCGCTCCGCAAATACCATCAGCATCATAATCGCCATAGACAATAATTCTTTCTTTGTTTTTGATGGCTGTTTTAATTCTTGAAATAGCTTTTTTTATTTCAGATGAAGAAAGACCTAAATCTTTATGAGTTAAATCTTTAATCTTTTTAGGATCTAAAAAATCATCAATTTCTTTCTTTGTCTTTAATCCTCTATTATTTAAAAGAATCTTCAAAAGCTGATCTTTATCTTTGATCTTTTGTTTATTTAATAATTTCCATTTCATTTTTATTTTATAATGAACAATCTCTGTTTATTGTGCTATAATTTGAATAGAAAACCACCAATCATTTTACCAAGATGAAGATTAACTTACCAGCGTTTGTTGAAAAAATCCTCGATACATTTGAAAAAAACAATTATCAAATCTACATTGTTGGTGGTGGTGTTAGAGACATGATTATGGGTAAAAAACCACTTGATTGGGACTTTACCACTAATGCCAAACCTGAAGTAATTTTAACTCTTTTTGATGACGCCTTCTATGGTAATAAATTTGGAACTGTTAGCATTCCTGACCCTAGAGAAAAAAAAGATAAATTTGGCAAGCCTGCTGTTTATGAAATAACAACCTTTCGAAAAGAAGCTGGCTATTCAGACGCTCGTCATCCAGATAAAGTTACTTGGGGAAAAACTATTGAAGATGATTTAATCCGAAGAGACTTCACTATGAACGCCATTGCTCTCAAAAAAGAAAATGGAAATTTTAAGATTATCGATCCTCATAAAGGGCAGGAAGATATAAAGAAAAAAATAATTAGGGCTGTTGGTAAGCCAGAAACAAGATTTAAAGAAGATGCCCTACGGATGATGAGAGCTGTAAGATTAGCCACTCAACTTAGTTTTTCTATTGAAAAAGATACTTTTCAAGCCATTAAAAATAATGTTGACTTAATTGACAAGATTAGTGCTGAAAGAATAAGAGATGAACTTTTTAAACTTTTCTCCTATGAACACAATGCCGATGGCTATATGCTCTTAAGGAATTCTGGTTTAGTTGAAAAAATACTTCCAGAAACAGAAAAAGGCTTTGGTATCAACCAAAAAAGTCCTAAACGTCATCATATCTGGGATGTTGGTACTCATTCTGTAAAATCTCTCCAAGTATCTAAATCAACCGATCCTGTTTTAAATTTAGCTATTTTGCTTCATGATGTTGGTAAACCTTTGGTAGCTCAAAAACTAAAAGACGGCACTCCAACTTTTTATAATCATGAAGTTGTTGGGGCAACTATTGCCCAAAGTATTGCCAAAAGATTAAAACTCTCTAATAAAGACAAAAAAGATTAGTAACTTTAGTTAGATGGCATCAATTCACTCTTAATGAAAATCAAACTGATAAAACTATTAGAAGATTTATTAAAAATGTTGGTAAAGAAAATATAGAAGATATGTTTACCTTAAGGAGGTCAGATAGATTAGGTAGTGGAGCTAAAGAAACTTCTTGGAGATTAAAAAATTTAAAGAGAAAATAAAAGAAGTCCAAAAACAACCATTTAAAGTAACTGATCTTAAAGTAAATGGTAAAGATGTTATAAAAACACTTAAAATTAAACCAAGCCCAACCGTAGGTAAAATCCTAAATAATCTTTTTAATAAAGTCGTCAATCACAAAGTAGAAAATAAAAGAGAGATACTCCTTAAAAGGATAAAGGAAGTTAAGAAACTTAAAATTTAATTATTTCTTTCTTGAATTTCTGTAGGAAGCTTTAACACTTAAAACAAATGCTCCTAGTCCAACGGTAATAAAGACGAAGTTGACAATACCGCCAATGATAGGAAGTATACTTAAAACATAATAAATTAATAATCCAATAACCAATCCCCATCCTAAAGTATTTTTAATTTTAGAATTAGCAAGTATTTTTTGCCCAATAAAGAAAGCGACAAAAATCTTTGCAAAATAAACAAGAAGTATAAACAAAGGAATCAAAAGCATTAAGAATGGAATACCGACGATACTAACGGCTAAAAAGATAAGTAAAAAGACAAAGATAATTGGAGTTAAAATACCTACTCCTAAACTACCAAGTGGTCTTTTTTGGATAACATCAATAACTCCTTTAGTTCTCTTAGAGAAAAGATACAAGAAAAGTAAACCCAAACCAATGGCAATTAAAAAGGCCACAAATTTAAGATAGATACTTACTGTTAAAAATCCGAAGAAAGCAAAAGGAGCAAAGTTTTTAAATAAATCCTTATCTTTTAAAAATGCTTTCTCTTTGGTTTTCTCATAATTAATTTCTCCTAAAACTATTCCTTCTTCAATCTCCACTTCTTGGGATGATTGATAATCAAAATTACCTAAAACTTGAGCCCCTTTAGCAAAATTGATATTTTCAAAAGCTCCTTTGAAATCACGATTAACTAAACTAGCAAGATTAACTTCTTGAGCATAGACAGTTAAATCTTTCCCAACAGGAGCATCTAAGCTAAACAACTGACCTCCAGCTAAAATACTTCCAGAAATTTGAGCCTCCTTACTAATAGTCAAAGCATTACCAAAAACATTTAGATTTTTACCAATAATTCCACTTATAGAAATATTATTTCCACCAATCCTCACATCATCAGTTACTTGCCCTGAAATAGTAATTGTATTAGCTCCAGCTAATAAATCACCATTTATTGTTCCATCAATAACTATATTATTAGCTCCAGCAAAAACATCGCCATTGACGATGCCTGAAATAGTGACTGTTGTTCCACCTAAAAAAAGATCTTTATTTAATAACTTCATCTTTACCAATAACAACATTAGCTTGTTTACTTTCGGCCGCATCGGTAGATACTTCTACCGCTGAAATATTTTTACCAAAAAAAGAAAAACAGGCCACGAAGGTTAAAATGACAAAAAGAAGTTTTTTGATCATTAAGGATAAAATAGCAAATTAAAATTTAAAAGTCAAATTATTTTCTTTCTTTTAGCTTTTGCCAGACAACCAGAAGAGGCACAGCATTAAAGGTTGAAGAATAAGTTCCTGAAACTGTTCCAATCAGTAAAGCCAAGACAAACCATTTAATTGTTACTCCACCTAATAAAAACAAAGCAATTAACATAAATATAATAGTCAAAGAATTATTAAGTGATCTTGATAAAGTTTCAGTAATAGCTTTGTTAGCTAAACTTTCAAAATCAGTTTTGGGATAATTCTTTTGTGATTCTCTTATCCTGTCATAAACGACAATTGTGTCATGAACTGAGAAAGATAAAACCGTCAGTACTGCTGTGACAAATAAAGTATCAATTTCAACATTCAAGAAGTGCCCCAGTAAAGAAAAAATACCAATTAAAACTAAAGTGTCATGGAACATTGCTAAAATGGCACAAACTCCAAATTTGGCATTTTTAAAACGCCAAGTAACATAACCGACAATGAATCCAGCCGCTAGGATAATCGCCACAATTGTTTTTATTAAAAGCTCTTTCCCTAAAGTTGGGCCAACCGTTTCAAAACGAAGCTCTATGGGTGCTTGACTTAATTCACTTTCCAAAACTTCTATTATTTTTAAGTCTTGGCCATTTTCTATTGGAGGAAGTCTTAGAAGATAAGTATTATCTCCTGAAGATTGAATGGAACTTAAATGATATTCATTTTTTTCTAAAACTTCGGCTATCTTTTCTTTTTCAACTTGTTCTTCAAATTTATATTCAGCTAAAGTCCCTCCAGTAAAATCAATGGAAGGTTTTAAACCAAAACGAATCAAGGAGAAAATTCCTGGGATAATAACCAAAGCTGATATTAAAAAATAAAGATATTTAAATTTCATCCATCTAATCATCTTTTTACCTCCGCTTTAGTAAAAGTCCTCAATAATGTTCGAGTAACGGCAATTCCAGTGAATAAACTTAAAATAACTCCCAACCCTAATGTCAAAGCAAAACCCCTCACCATTCCTGAACTATTCAAAAATGACCAATTAAAAGGATTAAACAAAATAAAACAGGTAATTAAAGTAGCCACGTTAGCATCTCTTATCGAATCCCAAGCTCTGCCAAAACCGAGCTCTATGGCCATGACTCTTGATTTACCATCTCTTATTTCTTCTTTCATTCTTTCAAAGATTAAAATATTAGCGTCAACGGCCATCCCCACCGACAAGATAAAACCAGCTACTCCAGGCAAAGTTAAAGTTATCGGAATTAATTTATAAATAGTTAAAGTTACCAAACCATAAACAATGAGAGCTAAACTGGCTAAAACACCAAGTTTTCCATAATAAGAAATCATAAAAACGATAACCATCAATAAACCAATTAAACCAGCGTTAACGCTTTTTTGGACTGAATCAGCCCCCAGAGTGGCTCCAATATTACGCTGTTCAATAAGAGTTATTGGAACAGGTAAAGCCCCAGCATTTAACTGAATGACTAATTGTTTTGCTTCTTCAATTGTAAATTCGCCACTGATAATTGCCTCTCCAGTAGTAATCCTTTCCTGTACTGTTGGAGCTGTAACTGGAAATTCATCCAAAAAGATGGCCACCTGTTTACTAATATTTCTACCGGTAATTTCAGAAAACTTCGTTCCTCCTTCTGAAGAAAATATTAACCCAACTGTTGGCTGACCTGTGTTTGGATCAAATTTAACTTCGGCTTTAGTCAAATCTTTTCCCGTTAAACCAGTCTGTTTAAAATCAAAGATAGTCGCCGCCGCCGTTGCTTCTTCTTCTAGTTCTCTAAAATCTAATTGAGCTGTTTGACCAATTAAATCAACGGCCGTGTTGATATCTTCGACTCCTGCAAGCTCAACAATTAAACGATAATCATCGCCAGCCCTAGAAGTTTGGATAACTGGTTCTGTTACTCCAAAAAGATTAACTCTTTTTTCAATATTATCCCTAGAAGCTTCGATGGCTGCTTTTTGATCTTCTTTTTTAACCTCGGCCATATCGGCTTGAAAAACTAAATGAGCCCCACCAGCTAAATCAATTCCTTTCTTAATTTCTAGATCTCTTTTTAAACTAAAACTACCTGCTTTCCAATTTAAAGCAGGTCTTTTAATCTCTTGATCAATACTAAAATTTCTAAAAGAAAATTTAACCGGAATTACTCCAGGTAAAGAAACATATAAAGAAACTAAGGTTAGAATAATAATAAACCAAAGTAAACGACGATTTTTCATTTTTTATTTTTTTTCTTTCTTAAGAGGCCCTGAGAAAGTGGCAGTTGCTTAGTCCCCGAAAAAGTATAAACAATTTGACCTGTTTCTGGTTCAATCTCAACTTCAACATCACCACCTGATTTAAGCCCTAATGATTGAGCAAACCTTGAAGGAATAGTGACAGCTAGACTATTACCAGTCTTAATTATCTTTTGTCTACTCATTTTTAAAACTATTCTTCAGAAAAAGCCTCTTCATCTCCAATTAACATTACTTTTGATGACGATAAAATTCCCAATAAGAAAGGATCTCTTCTTTTTTTGCGAAAATTAAATTCTTCTCTAGTCATAACACTGTAATTGACTTCCCTACCTATTTCTTTTTCCGTTTCTTTAACAATACTCGATAATTTCTGCATGTCAATCTCACCCACAACCAACAAGTCAACCTCGTCTTCCCTTGTCTTTAAACCTCGCGCCATTTTCCCTGACAAAAGAGCAAATTTAACATTACCTAATTTTCCTTTTCTTTTAACAATTTCTCCACCTAAACCAACTGTTTTTGAAACTAAGGAAATTAAATCTTGATAAAGAGGATAGTCTTTATTAAACCAGTAGTAAATTCTATTCCCTCTGTTCTCCTTCTTAACCATCCCTAATCTTTCCATTCTTTGAAGTTCTCTTCTAACAGCATTAATTTCCTCTTTTAAAAGACGAACTAACTGGCGAATATAAAACATTTCTTTTGGTTGGGAAAGAAGGGTCTGGAGCAGTTTGACTCGTACCTTAGATACCATCAGGTCTTGAAGCATAATTCTTTGATGTTAATAACTAACTTCACTTCCTATAGGAATAATTTCAATCCAAATAGGTCCACCGTTAAATGAGATTTCTTTGCCTTTACTATCAGCAAAGGTTGTCCTTGACTCTCGTTCATCTTTTTCCCAAGTTCCTTTAATGGCTTCTCCATCTTGAAAGACAACCGCACTACCTGATCCTGTCGTCCTATACAAAAGATGTTTTAACTCATCAATTGGACCAGTTTCTTTCATATATTGAACAACGATTGTTTTAGCTTTGACTTGAGAATCATCATTTTTATCTATGTAACCACTACCACCATTAGTTCTTGCATATTGATTGCTCTCTTTATCATATTTCCAGTTAACAGCGTAGTCTGTTCCATTCTCCCAAAACTCAAAACTGATTTTATCAACATTCCCTCTGTCTTCTTCTTTTTTATCATCTTTAAATTTCCAAACAACAAAATTTTCATCCCAAGCATTTCCTTCATCATCAACATTAGTCAATTCTCTTTTCTTAGCCACTTCCCAAAGTTTTTGTGTCGTTGAGTACATGGTATGTTCAGTCGCTACTGGATGACCTAGTCTTTCATAATCTCGCCAAAAAACTGGAAACCCTAAAGAGAATTGATTCATATCATTGCCTTTTCTTAACCAACCATAATCACCAATTTGCCCTAAAGCATCGGCCTTACCGGGTTTATTAGCTCCACCGACATGAGCATAAAGTGGATAATCTCCATATTCTGAAGCAAAATCCATAAAGTAAGTTCGGGCTGAACGAACCGGCCCGATAGTTACCTCTTGACCTGCTCCACAATAAAAGACAGCCAAGAAACGAGTAATTCCACCTTCAGCTATCGCTTCATAAACAATATCAGCCGAAGATAGCCCTGATTGAGGACGTGATTCGGCATGATTTTCAATCATAACTGTTAAGGGACGTCTTGTTTCCCAAATTCTACGTTCGGCCTTACTAAACATTTTTCCATTTAAAGGACATGCCTCTGTTTTAGGAGCTTCAGGATCAATAATAAAACCACCCTTACCATCATGTAATGGAGAAAGTAAGCCTAAAGAAGGACCACCTAGATAATTAAACAAAGCAAAAGAAATACCAGAAGAAGCTAAGTATAATAGTATACCGCCAATAATTAAAACTAATTTTTTATTTTTCATCATTTTATTTTTTTAGCACTTTTAACTGCTCTTTTCTCCTCAACCGACAACTCATAACCTTCTTGTTTACTTTTACTAACTTCTTTAGCATACGTTCTTGTTATCTCTCGACTATGCAAACTTGTAATAACAAAACCGCTATCTTCACCATCAAGCAAAGCTAAAGAAAAGCTTTGATTACCACCGGTCTCAGAAAAAGGATTAAATCTGACCAACCCTACTTTTTGTATATTAAAGACATTATCTTTTTGAAGCTTGTTTATTTTTTCAAAAAGCTCATCAATTCTCTTAGTTTCTTTTTCAGAATTATTTAAAAGCTCTTCCAAAATCGACTTCAAATCCTTTTTAGCAATACCCTTACCTAGCTTACGATAATGGTTATAAAGATTATAAAAGATAACTGACAAAAATACTAGCCAAAAAAAAATGAGCCCCAAAACGATAGCTACCAGTTGATCAAATCCGATCATAACTTGATTTTAGGAATCTTTCATGCTAATGTCAATTAGAAAATGGTTAAAAAACGCAAGACTCGTAAAGAAAAAATCATTCTTCAGCTTAAAAGGCAACTTCAAAGTCAACAAGCTAAAACTCCTGTTGAATTCAAAAAAAATAAACCTAGTCAAGAGGCAATTTTAGAACAGCCCCAACTCGAACCTATTCAGGTTCAGAAACAAAAAAACGTTGATAATACGGCCTTTTTAGGTGATTTGAAGCTAATCAAGAAAGACCTACTCAAAACACTTATACTTGCCTTCATCATCATCAGCTTCGAAACGGTGCTATACTTATACCTAAGGTAGATTATTCTTCCTGTCCAAGGAAAGAGAGGAGGTGAAGAAGAACAATGGCAGATTTTTATTGTGTAAAATGTCGCGCTAAAAGAGAAGGTAAAGATGTCGAAAAAGTTACCCTCAAAAATGGTAAGCCTGCACGAAAGGCTACTTGTGAAGTTTGCGGCACAAAAATGTTTAGAATTGGTGCATAATCGAAAGATTTAAAACCAGCAAAAACCCTCTTACTCCTTTTAAAGTGTAAGTTTGGGTTTTTGTTTGAAAAAATAAAAGAATTAGCTAAAAAGCAAAACCCCTGCTCCTAGAAGTAGACAATAGACAGCAAAAACATGCAGTCTTGAATTTATTAAAACTTTCTTTAAAATCTTTAAGGCAAAAACTCCAACTATCCCTGCAATAATCATCCCTATTAAGGCTTGGTTCATTGAATTACTTGAATAATTTATCAAATCAGGAATTTGTAATATTAATGCCCCCATAATGGCTGGAATAGCCAAAAAGAAAGAAAACTTAAAAGCTAAGTTTCTATCAAACTTTCTAAACAACCCTGCCGAGATAGTTGCTCCTGAACGAGAAATACCGGGTAAAATAGCCAAAGCCTGAAAAATACCAACAAACAAGGCATCTTTCCAATTAGAAGAAGCTACTTTATCTTTCTTAGCCCTACCTTTATATATATTGGTTAACAAAAGTAAAATTCCGGTAATTAATAAGGTTATCCCTACTAATCTAAAAGAATCAAAAATCATTTCAATTCTCTTTTCTAATAAAAGCCCTACAATCACTGCTGGAATAGTTCCAATAACAATCAAAAGGAGAAAATATAAACTTTTGTTTTCTTTTTTTAATATACCTATTATCAGCTTCTTTAATTCCCTTTTAAAGTAAAAAAGAATCGCTCCTAAAGTTCCGACATGAACAAAAATATCAAATAAGATCGGTGGTTTTAAACCAAAAATCTTTTGGAATAGAACTAGATGTCCCGAAGAAGAAACAGGTAAAAATTCTGTTAAACCTTGAACTATAGATAAGAAAAAAACTTGAAACCAAGACATTGTCTTCATTCTAAAGGCAAGATTACAAAGAAGCAACCTAAAAACAAAAAGGCTTGAAAAATGGGGCTTTTTTTGCTATAATAATGTCGCCTGAGGAACTGAGCAGTCGCTCACCGTTTCGGTGAGAGGAAAGTCCAGACAGCAGAAGACAGGGTGGCTTTGGGTAACCAAGGCACTGTAAACTTTTAGTAGTTTACGGCTAGATAGGGCCACAGAGACTACGACTCATCTTTAAGTTAAATCTTAAAGGCAGAGAGTGAAAAGAGGCAACCCTCCCCGCTGCAACCTCCGATCGGCACGTTTGTAGGGGTCTTCCCAAGTGCTAAAGTTTGAGGGCAAAGATAGATGGCTGCATAAAACAGGATCTGGCTTACTGGTTTCTCAGGCGTTTTTTTATGGAAAGGTTTAAAGTCTCTTAAATCTCTTAGAGGAAGAAACTTCAGAAAGAATTATTTCAATCAGAAGAACAACTGGAACAGCTAGAATAGCTCCAACTACTCCGGCTAATTTAAATCCAGCAATTAAAGAAAGAATAACAACCAAAGGGTTAATCCCCACTTCCTTGGCCATAATTTGTGGAACAATAAATTGGTTTTCAAACTGTTGAATTAAAAAGTACAAAGCAGCGACAGCCAATGCTGTCCAAGGACCAAGAATTAATCCTGCCAAAACAGCTGGAACAGCAGAAATAAAAGGACCAATATTAGGAATAATCTCCAAAACCCCAGCAAAAATTGCCAAAGGCAAAGCATACTCAATACCCAATAATCGCAAGCCAATATAAGAAAGTAACCCAACAATAAACATTAAGAGAAGTTCTGCTCTTACCCAACCACCTAATCTTGTTTCAATCTTGTCCACAATTCTCGCTCCTGTTTTTTGTTCTGAACCCAAAAATTTGACTAAAAATTTATCTAGATTCTTTCTTTGTAAAAGAAGATAAAAACTAATAACAATAAAAATAATAAAGTTTAAGATATTTTGGAAAATACCACCAATAGTTTTAATAACCCCACCTGAAAAAATATTAAATTTCTCTAAAAACTGATTAATTTGACTATCAACTACTTTTTGATTAACACCCAACCAATTAAAAGAATCAAAATCAGAAGGCAATCTAGAAAGTAATGTCTGTGTCTGCTCAACCAAAGGAGGAATAACACCAGCAATAACCAAACTTAAAGCACCAATAATCAAAATATAGATAACAACGATTGATAGAACGCGAGGTATATGCCATCTTTCTAGCCTATCAACTAAAGGATTCAAAGCTGCCATCAAGATAATACCAAAAAATAGAAGAACAATAACACTTCTTAAATACCAAATTAACCATAAAAACAAAAGGAAGAAGACGGCGAAAATAATAGTACGATGGGAAATCTCAATTTTTCTAGGCATCATCTTTTTTAGTATACCAAAGAGAAACCGTTCTTTCTACTTTATCTTGCCATTTGCTACCTAAAATGTCAAACCACTTAATATCTTTATCTCTTTTAAACCAAGTAAGTTGACGGCGAACATAACCATGTTCAAAATTTTTCCAATCAACAATAACTTTGTCCTTTTTCTTTTTACCTAAAAAGTAAGGTTCCCAATCTTTATAACCAAGAGTTGTTCCTAAAGCAGAGTTTTTAAAATCATAACCGTTATTCATTAATGTTTTTATTTCTTTCTCTACTCCATCTTTTACTCTTTGCTCAACTCTCTTATCAACTAGACTGTAAAGATCTTTCAAAGAAGTTTTTAAACCAATTTTTAAACAATTAGCTTTTAAAGGTTCTATCTTTTCGGTTTCATTTTTATTTAAAGAAATTTCAATTGCTCTCATTAAACGACGAGGATTTTTTTCGATCAGAATCATTCATTTTCCCCCATCTTTGAAAATTTAATTTCTTTAACTTGTCTTGAAGATCAATTAAAGACAAGGAATCCAATCCTTCTCTTAATTCAAAGTCTGGAAGAACACCTAGATTCTCAACATCTTCGATTAATCCTTGAAGATAGAAACCAGTTCCCCCTACCAAAATCGGCAACTTGTTTCTCTTCCAAATATCACCAACTACTTTTTTAGATTCTTTGATAAAATCGACCACATTAAATCGATAATTCGGACTGACCAAATCATAAAGCCAAATTTTAATCCCTTTTACTACATAAAAACCATTTTTAAATTCATACCCTTTTATATCCTTACCAGTTCCTATATCCATACTTTTATATACTTGCCGAGAATCAAAGGAAACAATCTCTCCATTAAATCTTTTAGCCAACTTTAAGGCTAAATTAGTTTTTCCAGTCGCTGTAGGGCCACAAACAATAAGTAATTTTTCCATGCCTGAATTATAGCGCGTTGATATCCTTTTTAAAATATGCTAAAAATAAGTAAGAGAATGAAAGAAACACTTCAAAATCTTACCAAGGCATTTATCGGCGAAAGCCAAGCTCGTAATCGTTATACTCTTTACTCTAAAATTGCCTACAAAGAAGGCTATGACCAAATCTCAGAACTTTTCTTGATCACCGCTGATAATGAAAGAGAACATGCCAAATGGCTCTTTAGATTAATTAATCAAATTAAGAAAGATCAAAATCCTATCGTTATTGAAGCTGAAGCTCCAACTGTTTTGGGAAAAACAGAAGATAATATCAAGGCAGCTATTGCTGGAGAAAATTATGAACATACTAAAATGTACCCTGGGTTCGCCGAAACAGCTGATAAGGAAGGATTCCCTGATATTGCTAATAGATTAAGAGCTATTGCTATTGCTGAAAAACATCATGAAGACCGTTATAAAAAACTTCTTAAAATAGTAATAGACAAAACTGTCTTTAAGAAAAATAAAGATGTTATGTGGGTCTGTCGTAAATGTGGATATACTAGCTTCGGAAAACAGCCTCCAATAGAATGCCCCTCTTGTAATCATGAGAAAAATTTCTTTCAATTAAGATATGAGCTTTATTAAAAAATGTTAATTTAGAAAGGAGGTCAAAATAAAATGGCTGAATTAAATAAATCATACAAATGTAATATTTGTGGTAATGTAGCAAAAATTGTCGAAGCTGGTATTGGTGAATTAGTTTGTTGTGGTCAACCTATGGCTGTTGTTGAAGAACAAGCTGAAGCTGCACCAGAAGCAAAAACTGAAAGTTCTCCAATTACTGAAACACCTGTATCTGAGGCTCCACCAGCAGAAAGTACTTCTGCTCCAGCTTCAGAAACACCAATGGCTGAACCTACAGAAACAAAACCTGAAGAAAAACCAAGTTTTTAAAAAACTTTTTATTTTTTATCTTTGATTTCTGAAGAGTTATTTCCTGTCCAACAGTAAAGACAAAGTCTGTTTTTGGGTAGTCCTATGGCTTTGACCATATCATCAACTGTTTGATAAATTAACGAAGTAACTCCTAATTCTTTCCTAATCGCTTCAACCATTTTTTTATAAGAAGGAGATTTATCATCAAGGAATTGTTCAATATCTATTTTTTTCTTCCCCATTAATTTTTTAATAGTCCTTCTGGCGGCTAACTCCCTTTTAGTTCTGGTTGATAAAAGATAAGGGCAAGGAAACATCAAAGGAGGGCAAGCAATACGAACATGAATTTCTTTGGCTTTGTTTTTCCATAATTTTTCAATGGCCTGATTTTTTAATTGGGTTCCCCTAACAATAGAATCATCACAAACAACAATTTTTTTTCCTTCGATAACACTGCCAACGGGAATTAATTTTAATTTGGCAATTTTATTTCTTATTTCCTGTGAGGGTGGAGTATAACTCCGACCATAGCCATCAGTATATTTAATTAAAGGACGTTCATAAGGGATTTTAGCTTCTTTGGCATAACCTACGGCATGAGCAATCCCAGAATCAGGAACTCCAGTTACCAAATCGGCTTTAACCTTATCCCTTTTGGCTAAATTAGCTCCACAACGTTCTCTAACCATCTCAACATTAATATCTTCATAAGAAGATGCTGGGCAACCGGTATAAATCCATAAAAAAGAACAGAGCTTATTTTCTACACCAACTATTTTCTTACTTTTTAACCCATTTTTATTAAAGAAAACTATTTCACCGGGTTTAAATTCTTTAATTGGTTTAAAACCTAAGTTGGGAAGAGCGCATGTCTCAGAAGTAATAACTAAAGAATCTTTATCGCGACCAACAACCAAAGTTGTCTTACCACTTTTATCACGAGCAGCATAAATTCCCTCCTTAGATAAAACTAATAAGGACATTGCACCTTTAATCTGCTCAAACATATATTCAATACCAGAAATAATATCATCTTTTCTAGCGATAAGCTTTCCTATCACTTCGGTAGTATTAATTTCACCACCACTCATTTCAGAAAAGCTTCCTCCAACTTTCATAATAGATTTAGCTAGACTATTTTTATTTCTTAAAAGGCCAGCGGTCACTAAAGCAAAATTACCAAAAGAACAGGAAACAATTATTGGTTGAGGATCAAAATCACTAATAACCCCAATACCCTTTTTACCTTTTAATTTAGAAATCTCTTCAATGAATTTTGATTTAAACTGAGAAGTAGAAATGTCATGGATACAACGAGAAAAGCCTCGGCTAAAAACAACCAAACCAGCCTTTTTAGTCCCTAGATGAGAATGATAGTCAGTCCCATAAAAAAGGGTCTGACGACAATCTTTCTTGGAAAGAACTCCAAAGATACCACTCATAAAAATTATGTTTTAGATTTTAACAACAAACTTAATAATGTAAAGGAGTAATTCTGTTTAATTGATTAAATTATCCAAAATTTTCCATCTTCTTTTCTTTTCTGGAGGAAGAACATCATCTTTCAGTTTAAAAGCTGCTGTTCCTTTTCTTGGAGAATAACGATTTACAAAGGCTCTATCAAAACCAACTTTTCTACATAACTTAACGGTATTTTCAAATTGTTCTTTAGTTTCTCCTGGAAAACCAACGATAATATCAGTCCCTATCTTAATATCAGGAATCTCTTTTCTAATCTTTTTAACTAAATTAAGATAATCTTTTATTTTATAAGAACGATTCATTTTCTTTAATATCTCATCATCACCCGATTGCACAGGTAAATGTAAATAACGATCAATCTTAGGTAACTTCATAACCTCTATAATCTCATCAGATAAATCCCAAGGATTAGAAGTTAAGAAAGAAATCTTTTCAACTCCTTTAACCCCATGAACTTTTTTTAATAAATTTGCAAAGGACTTCCCTGCCTTATCATCATAATAAGAATTAACATTCTGTCCTAATAAAACAACCTCTTTACAGCCATCCTCAACCAATCTCTCTATTTCACAAAGAATTTCATCTAAAGGAAAACTTTTTCTTTTCCCCTTCCATAAGGGACAACGCAATAAGAACAAAAATTATTACAACCTTTCATTATTGGAATTAAAACAGAAGTTTTATTTTTCTTTT